>JAEEGL016638474.1_pt1 | contig 27110 bp, 22 predicted proteins | sample 9134231 | NCBI WGS metagenome assembly JAEEGL01 (sample SAMN16246548, study PRJNA631951) | gut metagenome | biome: gut microbiome; feature: rumen; material: fiber-attached | host: Bos | place: Iran: Karaj | collected 2018-10 | reverse complement strand
TCGCGTCGAGGATCTCGCCTTCCGTTACGGTCTCGCAGCGGCAGATGATGCGTCCGTACGCCGGATCCTTCGCGATCAGCGCTTCCCGCTCTTCGTCGGAAAGATCCCGGAACCGGACGATGCCTTTTCTCGTTTTCTTGAAGTGTTCCTTCGGGATCATTTCGATCCCGAGTTCCCGCATGAGATCGGCAACGTAGACGCCCATCGAAGCGGAGAGCGTGAGTCCGGTCGAACGCACGCCGGAGAGATTGATGAAGCCTTTCAGGTCTTCCCAGGTATCGACGTGCAGCCCTTCCGGATTCCGGTTCGGCCTAAGTCCGGAATACTGGGTGATGCATTCGCGGACGCGAACGCCCGGGATCAGGCGCTTCACGTCGGTCTCAATGGACTGCAGTCCTTCTTTCGTCGTGGATTTGTCGGTCTTGTCGTCCAGGTCCTCCGCCGTCGGTCCGACGAGCATGTTTCCGTGGATCGTCGGGCACATGAGTTTGCCTTTCGTGATCTTCGTCGGGATCGGAAGCACGATGTGATTCACTTGACAGGCGGTATTCCGGTCCAGAATGTAAAACTGCCCGCGCCGCGCCACGACTTTGTAGTCGGCCTTTCCGACCATGGCCGCGATCTCGTCGCAGTAGAGGGCGGCGGCGTTAATGACCACTTTCGTTTCAATGGTTCCGCCTGTCGTCTCGACTTCCTTCACCTCGCCGTTTTCGGTGCGGATGCCGGTAACCTTCGTTTTCAAAAGGAAATGCACGCCGTTTTCATTGGCGTTTTCCGCGTACGCCTGCACCAGAATGAACGGATCAATGATGCTTTCTCTCGGGATATAAAGGCCGCCTTTCACTTCGGGATTCAGGTTCGACTCCATCTCAAGCAGTTCCGCGCCGGTTTTGTACTGCACGTCGTACACGCGGTTCTTGACGGCTTTGTGCTTGATGTCCTGGAGTTTTTCAAACTGTTCGTCATTCACTGCGGGCAGGATCGCGCCGACCCGTTTGAACGGAACGTCGAGGTCTTTTGCGATCTGGTCGTACATGGGATTCGCAGCGACGACGAGTTCCGACTCCAGCGTGCCGGGAGAAGCGTCGTATCCGGTATGTATGATCGCGCTGTTTGATTTGGAAGCGTCGCCGCCGACGTCTTCGTTTTTATCGACCACGATGACGTCAAGGCAGAACCGGGAGAGTTCTCTCGCGATCGAGCAACCGACCGCTCCGGCGCCGATGATGACCACGTCTGTTTTCATGTTTGCCTCCGTTGGAATGGTTTCGGACCGGACTGCGCAGTTTGTGTGCAGTTTGTCCGTGGTTTTGTTGCAATTCCCATTATAGAGGCAAGCACTGAAAAGTCAATGATTTTGGCTTGATTTTTGCCGCTTTTTGATCATTTTCTGTTGACATGACGCTCGAAAAATGATAACATTTTGTGGAGTGTTTGAAACAATGCAATCGGCCGGGCACACCGGCCGGTGCTGAAAGGAAGGATCGATGGTATTTCACCGGCGTGAAGAAATCATTGCAATGCTGAAAAAGGACGGGAGCGTGCGCGTGGCAAGTCTCGTTGAATGCTTCTCGGTTTCGATCGAAACGATCCGGAGAGACCTGGAGGCATTAGAGGCGGAAGGCCTTCTGAAGCGTGTTTACGGGGGCGCGGTCCTCGTGAGCCGCCGGAGCGTGGAGCCCGTGTTCAGTGACCGCCAGATCAAGAACGCCGCCGAAAAGGAACTGATCGGGAAGGCGGCCGCCGCATTCGTGGAAGATGGGGATGTGATTGGAATTGACGTCGGAACTACAACCATGGAGATGGCGAAGGCATTGAAGGAACGGGATGTCAGCGTCATCGTGATCACAAATTCGATCCCCGTCGCGGCATTGCTTTCGGAAAGCGAGCGGATCGAGGTGATCCTGATCGGCGGAAGGGTCCGGCGGGGAGAACTTTCGGTCGGCGGACATGCGATCGCCGACGCGAACATGCGTCTCTTCCAGACCGACAAACTGTTTCTCGGCGTCGGCGGCATTTCGGACCGGTTCGGCATCACGGATTACCGGGAAGAGGAGACTGCGTTCCGGCGGATCGGCGTGGAGCGGACGAAGGAAGTCTATGCATTGGCGGACCATTCCAAGTTCGGCGTGACGGCCATGAATCATGTCTGTGATCCGGAAAAGATCGACGTCGTCGTTACGGATGCAGGTACCGGAAGGGATGCGGTCGCCGCGCTCCGGAAAAAGGGCGTCCGCGTGATCACGGCAGAGTGAGGTGAAGCATGGGTAAGTATCTGGTAACGGGTGCATGCGGCGGCATGGGAAGCGCAGTCGTGCGCATGCTTTCGGAAGCGGGTCATACGGTGTACGCATTGGACCGCGTCATCAGGGAAACGGCGCCCGGGGACGGGATCAAAGGCATCGGGATCCGCTATTTTCGCGCGGATCTCACCGACCGGAAGGATCTCGAACGGGTGACGGAGGAGATCCGGAAGGAGACGGACGTTCTCGACGGCATCGTTCATACGGCCGGCGTGTACGACCTGAACTCGCTCATTGAAATGCCGGAGGAGGACTTTCTCAGAGACTTTAGCGTTAATCTTTTCGGGACGTTCCGGGTGAATCAGACGTTTTCGGGAATGCTGAAGCCGGGCAGCCGCATCGTGATCGTTTCGAGCGAACTGGCGCCGCTTCATCCCCTGCCGTTCACCGGCGTTTACGCGGTCACGAAGGCGGCGGTCGAAAAATACGCCGAGACGCTCCGGATGGAAGTGCAGCTTCTTAAAATCAAGGTCGCGGTCGTCCGGCCCGGCGCCGTGAACACGGGCATGCTCCCGAAATCCGAACGGAAACTCGACGAGTTCGTCTCGAACACGAAATACTATTCCGTGAATGCAACGAGGTTTCGAAAAATCGTGGGAAAGGTGGAGGCGAAGCACGTGCCGCCGGAAAAAGTCGCTCTCGTGATCCGGAAAGCGCTGACCGCACGCCGGCCGAAACTGACCTACAAAGTCAACCGGAATCCGCTGTTACTGCTTCTCAATGCATTGCCGAAGCGCTTGCAGCTCTTCGTGATCAGGAAAATACTGGAGTAAGGGTCATTCTTCGGAAACGGGTTCATCGTCCTCAACTGCTTCTTCCGGGCGGATCAGGGAGCCGAGCGACAGAAGGAACGTAAGGGCGGCGCCGACGACGAATCCCGAGGCGTGCCCGAGGTAATCCACCGATCCGCTCGTCGGAACGAGGTTCACGGCAGTGAGAAGCAAAAGACGGATGATCGTGTCTCTCCGGGCTTCTTTCGGCAATGCCTTCCGTTTCACGAGAAACAGTACGAGCGTGGAACCGACGAGCCCCATGATCGCGCCCGAAGCGCCGATCGCGAAAACGTCGCTCCCGGGGAAGAGTCTGGACCGGAGGAAGAGTTCCAGCAGCCCGCCCAGAATTCCGGAAGAGAAATAGACGACGACGTATTTCAGAACGGACTGCAGGCCGAGATTCATTGAGGAAATGAAGAACAGCAGGACCATGTTGGCGAGGATGTGCTGCCAGCCTGCGTGCATGAACATGTATTTGACGAGACGGAAATAATCTCCTTCGACCAGGACGCTCTGAACGGAGATGCCGAAAGCGTCCTCGAAGCCCGGCCGGAAGACCGAGATGAGGAATAAGAGGACGTTGACCGTGATGAGGATCAGCGTCGGAACGGTTTGTATGTCGATTTTCAGTCTGCGGTTCATAAAACCACTATAGCACGGTTTTTGGGCGCATTCAAGCAATTTGCGGCGATCACGTATTGCGTTTTTGTCTCGTACGCGGTATAACAGTCGAAAGACGTTTTTTTGTACGAAGGATTGGTCCATGGAACAGAATTCGAAAAAGGCAGACATCAGGAACGCGATCCTTTTGGGCGGCTTCTGCGCGATCGCTTATCTCGCGGTGTACGTTGCGAGAAATCTGCTCAGCGCCGTAACGCCGGGCATGGTGGCCGACGGGGTCCTCACGAAAGAACAGATCGGCACGCTCTCCTCGGCGTTTTTCGTTTCCTATGCGGTCGGTCAGCTCATCAACGGCCGGATCGGGGAAGCCATCAAGGCAAAGTACATGATCTGTCTCGGCCTGTTTCTCGCGGGTGTCTGTCATATCGTCTTTCCCATTTTTGCAGGAAACTGGATCGCCTGCTTCATCGCTTATGCTCTCGTCGGTCTCTTCTTGTCCATGATCTATGCGCCGATGACGAAAGTCGTCGCGGAGAGCATGTCGCTCGTCTATGCGACGAGAAGCACGCTCGGATTCACGTTTTCGTCGTTTTTGGGCTCGCCCGTCGCCGGACTTCTCGGCGCGTGGATGACGTGGCAGGGCGTCTTTTACACCGGCAGTTCCATCATGATGGCGATGGGCGTCATCTGCTTCTTAGCCTTCACCGTCATGGAGCGGAAGAGCATCATCCGTTATCCGGAAAAACGGGAGACGATTGCTTTAAAGGGCGGCATCCGGATCCTCATCAAACACAGGATCATCCGCTTCGTGCTCGTGTCGATCCTGACCGGCGTGGTCCGTACGACGGTCGTGTTCTGGCTTCCGACCTACATTTCGGAACGGCTGCAGTTCTCGCCGGAGAAGGCCGACCTCATTTTTACCGTGACATCGTTCATCATTGCCTTTTCCACCTTCGTCGGAGTGGGGATCTACGAACTGCTTCGGAGAAAGATGAACCTGACGCTTTTCCTTTCGTTTTTCGCGTCCGCCGTCTTTTTCCTGCTGACTTTCTTCGTGGAAAATCCCGTTGCGAACATCATTCTTCTGGTGCTTTCGATCCTGTCTTCGAATTCGGCGGCGACGATCCTCTGGAGCGTGTATTGTCCTTCACTCCGGGATACCGGCTTCGTGTCTTCCGCGACCGGATTCCTGGACTTTGCCAGTTACATGGCGGCGGCGATCTCGTCGTCGATCTTTGCCAATTCCGTTTCAACGATCGGTTGGGGCGGTCTCGTACTCGTCTGGTTCGGACTGATGGTGCTCGGCGTGATCGTCAGCCTTCCTTTCGATAAACTCAGAAAGAAGCGGGACGGACAGGACGAAGAAGTGACGGAAAGGAGAATTCCGTGAAATCGATTCGTGAAATCTATAAAATCGGGAAAGGGCCGTCCAGCTCCCATACGATGGGGCCGGAGCGCGCCGCGAAACTGTTCCTCAAGGAACAGCCGGAAGCCGACCGCTTTGAAGCGGTGCTGTACGGGTCGCTTTCGAAGACCGGCAAAGGTCACGGGACCGACCGCGTGCTGCATGAAACCTTTGCGCCGCTTCCGGTCGAAGTGATCTTTTCGGAGGAAACGCCGGAAAACGTCAGCCATCCGAACACGATGGACCTGAAAGCCTTCCGCGGCAATGACCTTCTCGGAGAGATCCGCGTCCAGTCTGTGGGCGGCGGAGACATCCGTATCGAAGGCCGTCCGGAGGACGTCCGGGAAGAAGTCTATCCGGAGAACTCCTTTGCGGAAGTGCAGGAATTCTGCCGGTATCGCGGGCTCGACCTCGCGGAGTACGTGGATCTTACGGAAGGCAAAGAGATCCGGGAATATCTCCGGGCCGTCTGGGCACAGATGAAAAAGACCGTGGAAGAAGGGCTTCAGGCAGAAGGCCTGCTCCCCGGCCCGCTGAAGGTGGAAAGAAAGGCAAAAATCCTCTACGATTTCCGCCCGGAGCACGACCACCCCCAGGTCAATGAATGCCGGCTCATTTCCGCCTACGCCTTTGCAACGAGCGAGCAGAACGCGGACTGCGGGACCATTGTCACTGCGCCGACCTGCGGCGCCTCAGGCGTCGTGCCGGCCGTGTTTCTCTATGTTCAGCAGAACCGCGGCGTGTCCGACGAGCAGATCATTTCCGGACTGGAAGTCGCCGGACTCATCGGAAATTTGATCAAAAACAACGCCTCCATCTCCGGCGCGGAATGCGGCTGTCAGGCGGAAGTCGGCTCGGCCTGCGCGATGGCGGCGGCCGGTCTGGACTGTATTTACGGACTTTCCATCTCTCAGATCCAGTATGCCGCGGAGATCGCGCTCGAACATCATCTCGGTCTCACCTGCGATCCGATCCTCGGCCTCGTTCAGGTGCCGTGCATTGAACGGAACGCGGTGGCAGCCATGCGGGCCATGAACGCCTGCAATCTTTCCTACTTCCTGTCCGAGACCCAGCGGATCTCGCTCGATATGGCCATCCGCACGATGTACGAGACCGGCACGAGCATGAACCGCCGGTTTCTGGAAACTTCCGAAGGCGGTCTCGCGAAGATGTACGACCGTCAGAGGAAATGAGGCGGAACGTCGTTTTTCTTGATTTCATAATGAGAGTATTGTATAATTTCTTGTAGTTTTTTAAGCATTACGTTCAGAAAAAGAGGTATTTATGAGTACTGAAAAGAAAGAAACCGAAGCGAAGCAAACCGTGAAGAGAAAGAAACGCTGGGGGGACAAGAAGGATGCACGGTATATCCGCGACGTTTCCGGACTGACCACGATCATGATGCACATCATGCCGCAGCGGACGGAGAGCGAAGTCTACCTCGCCGACAAGGTCGACGCGACGGAACTGATGAAATTCATTGAAAAGAAGAATGCGGAGCACGAGAATTACAAGACGACGATTTTCCATTGCTTCGTGCTGGCGGTCGCGAAAATGATCCACGAGCGGCCGAAGATGAACCGTTACATCCAGGGACGCAGGATGTATGAGCGGGACGAGATCACGCTGAACTTCATGGCGAAGCGACGGTTTGCGGACGACGCGGAAGAGTCCTTCATGTCGATCACGCCGAAGGGAACGGATACGATCGACGACATCAGCCACAAGATCTACGGCGATCTCAAGGAAATGCGGAAGTCGGAACACAGCACCGGCGGTATGGACGCAGTGCTGGACAAGTTCGCGAAGATCCCGCGGCTGCTTCTGATGTTCATCGTTCGCGTGATCCGCTGGCTCGATTTCTGGGGCATGGTGCCGAAGGGCTTGAAGGACGGTGACAGCAATTACAGCACGGTCCTGCTTTCGAATCTCGGCAGCATCAAAGGCCCGGCGGTCTATCATCACCTGAACAATTACGGGACGAACAGCATCATGATCACGGTCGGCACGCTGCACAAAGAAGAGATCGTCATGCCGGACGGCCACAAGGAAGTCCGGGACGTCTGCGATTTCGGCGCGACGATCGACGAACGGATCGGCGACGGATTCTATTTCGTCCGCAGCCTGAATCTCGTGAAATACATTTTTGCACATCCGGAGATCCTGGATCAGCCGTTTGACGAGCCGAGCGGATTCGAGTATTGACCCTATGGAAAAGAAGACGTTGACAAAACAGGAAAAGAAGGCGGAACTCATCCGGACGGTCAAGTTCGTCGGGTTCTCCATTTCGGCAGGCGTGATCCAGATCTTAAGCTATACGTTGCTTTATGAACTGGCACACTTTCCGGAATGGCTGAGTTATCTCATTGCGCTCATTTTATCGGTCATCTGGAACTTCACGCTGAACCGCGAGTTCACGTTCAAGTCCGCGAACAATGTTCCGATCGCGATGCTCAAAGTGGCGGCCTACTACGCGGTCTTCACGCCGCTGTCGACGTTGCTCGAAAAGTGGCTGACGGAGTCTCTAGGCTGGAACGGGTATCTCGTCACCTTCCTCAACATGTTCATCAACTTCGTGACGGAATATCTCTTTGACCGGTTCGTCGTGTTCGGGAAGTCGATCGATACGAATAAGCGGGCGAAGAAGGGTGAGACGGACGCCGCGGACGCGGCATCGGAAGAGATCGCGGAGGAGATCCTCGAGAAAACGGAAGAGGAAACGACGGAATAACGCCTCAGCGCTTTTGCTTTTTCTTCGAGAACTCCCAGTCGATGAAGAAGGCGGCGAACAGAATGAGCAATGAGCCGAGCGCCTGGATCCAGTCCATGGATTCTCCGAGGAAAAGGAAGGCCGTGGCAAGCGCGATCACAGGATCGATGAAGCTCATGATCGAGCTCTTTTGCGCCGGCACATCCGCGACCGCGTAGAAGTAGCAGCCGTAGGCGAACGGCGTCTGGATCAGGATGAAAAAGAGCAGAACGAGGACAGCGCCGGGCGTCCATTCGTAGGATACCACTTCCGGCAGTTCCTTTATAAGAACGTAAGGCATGATCACAAGGCCCGTGACGAACAGTTGTGAAATGCCCTTGTCAAACGGGGCAATGTCATGGGCTTTTTTATTGCAGATGATGAAGACGGCGTAGCTTAAGGCGGAGATCATGCCGAGCAGGAGACCGAGCAGGAATCCTTCGCCGTTTGCGGAGATCGCCCCGGAGAACGCGCCGGACACCATGACGACGCCGAGCACCGCAAGGAGCGCCGTGAGCATTTTCCGAAGGGAAATGGTTTCCCGGAAAAAGAACGGGGACAGGAAAAACACGATGACCGGGGCCAAGTAGTCCAGGATCGTCGCCATCGCGACGCCCGCGAGATTATAGGCGTGGAACAATACGATCCAGTTCACCGCGAGCGAAAGACCGGAGAGCAGGATCGGAAGCGCATTCTTTTTAATGGCGGAGAAAGAAAGCTTCCTTCGAAGGATCAGCGTGAGGAGAAACAGCATGACCGCGCCGCCGAATGCGCGGACCATCGAGACGAAGCCGGTCGGCGCGGTCACGAAATGCTTCGTGATCCCCGTGAAGCCCCATCCGATGAAGGCGAGCGCAATGATGAACGTCGCTTTTCTGTTTTTGAGCGCGGAATCAATCATAACGTTTAGTATAGCCGCTTTTCGGAAATAATCAACCGAAAAACCGAAATAGTCAGGCGTTTTTTTTGAGGCAGAAGAACAAGGTGGAAAACAAGAAAAAACAATGGAAGATCCTCGTGATCAATCCCGGCTCGACCTCTACGAAAGTGAGCCTGTTTTCGGACGAAACGCTCGTCTTTGAACGGAGTCTCTTTCACGACGCGCCGGAACTTCTGAAATACCCGCACGTGAACGGCCAGATCCCGTTCCGGACGAACGTCATTCTGGAAATGCTGCAGGAGGAAGGCGTCTCTCCGGAAGAGATCGATGCGTTCGTCGGACGGGGCGGGAGCGCTTATTCGCAGCCCGGCGGCGTGACGGTCATTGACGACCGGCTCTACCGCGATACGGTCGACGCGGTCGGCGGCAGCGAGCATCCGGCGAAGCTCGGCGTGATGCTGGCGCACGATTTTGCCCTCAGGTTTCAAAAAAAGGCCTTTACGCTCGATCCGACGAACGTGGACGAGTATCAGGACCTTGCGCGTCTGACGGGCATTAAGGGCCTGTATCGCGTCTCACACTCACACGTCCTGAACCAGAAGGCCGTGGCCGCGTATCACGCCGCAAAACACGGAAAAAAGTATGAGGACTGCAATTTCATCGTGGCCCACATTGACGGCGGGATCACGGTCAGCGCGCATGAAAAGGGCCGGATGATCGACGGCAATATGGGTGCGGACGGCGAAGGCGCCTTCACTCCGACGAGGATCGGCAGCGTGCCGGTATTGCAGTTATTGGACTATATTGAAGCGCATTCCGTCGACGAGGTGCGACTCAAGTGCGCGCGGTCCGGCGGCTTCGTGAGCCTGTTCGGCACCGCGGATTCGGACGCGATCCATGCCATGAAGGAAGCGGGCGATCCGAAGGCTTCGCTCGTCTGGAACACGATGATCTACCAGATCGCGAAGATGATCGGAGAAATGGGCGCCGTTCTGTCCGGAGACGTGGAAGCGATCCTGCTTACCGGCGGTCTCATGCGGTTTGACGACATCCGGGAAGGGATCGAAAAACGCTGCGGATTCATTGCCCCGGTCTTCGTTTACCCCGGGGAAATGGAGCAGGAAGCGCTGGCAATGCCTGTGCTGAAAGTGCTCCGGGGCGAAGCGGAAGCGCGACTTTACAGCGGAAAGCCCGTCTGGGACGGATTCCCCGGAATGGATCTCTGAGAAAGCAGAGGAGGGAACGCCATGGAATGGATGGAATACGCAAGGAAGAAGGCAGCGGAAACGCCCCGCCGCATCGCATTTCCGGAAGGAGACGAGTTAAGAACGGTGCAGGCCGCGGCGATCCTCGTCCGTGAGAAACTGGCAATTCCGGTACTCATCGGAAGCAGAGAGAAGATCGAAGAAACGGCGAAGACCACGGGGGTCGATCTTGCGGGCGTGGAGTTTTCGGATCCCGCGAAGAGTCCTGACTTCCGCCGCTATGCCGGAGCCTTGTATGAGCTCAGGAAGGCGAAGGGACTGACCGAAAAAGAGGCCGCGCTCCTTGCGGCCGATCCGATGTATTTCGGAATGATGATGGTCAAACTCGGCGACGCGGACGGGCTCGTTTCCGGCGCCGTGCACACGACCGGCGCCATGCTGAAGCCTGCGCTGCAGATCATCAAAACCGAACCCGGCACCTCGATCGTGTCATCTTCGTTCATCATGTCCGGTCCGGATCCGTCGATCGGAGAGAACGGGCTTCTCTTGTATGCGGACTGCGTTGTGAATCCCTGCCCGACGGCGGAAGAACTGGCGGAGATCGCGGTCTCCACCGCAAAGACGGCGAAAACGCTCTGCGGGATCGAAACGCCGAAAGTGGCGCTCCTTTCGTTCTCGACGAAGGGCAGCGCGAAGCACGAACTCGTGGACAAGGTGGCAAAGGCGACCGCGCTTGCGCGCGAAAAAGCGCCGGAACTCATGATCGACGGCGAACTGCAGTTTGACGCCGCGCTGGTGCCGAAGGTCGCGGGATTGAAAGCCCCGGGAAGTCCGGTCGCGGGAAAAGCAAACGTGCTCATTTTCCCGGATCTGCAGGCCGGAAACATCGGCTACAAGATCACCGAGCGGCTCGGCCGTTTCAGCGCGTTCGCGGTGCTGCAGGGGCTTGCGAAACCCTGCAACGATCTGTCGCGGGGCTGTTCCGTCGAGGACATTGTCAATACGGCAGTCCTGACGGCGGTGCAGGCAGGGCAGTAAAAGAGAATCGATCATCACAATGAAAACGGCTCCCGCATCAACGGGAGCCGTTTTTTTTCGTTATGAAGTCGGCAGGCGCTTACTTCATTTTCGAGAATATGTAAATGTTCCAGTAATTGTCGTACATCAGGAAGCCTCCGCCGGTGTAGGCCATGATGAGCGAGCCGCCGTTTCCGCCGAACATCTGCAGGTACGTGCCGTCAAACTGGAAGGTGAACGGAGTGCTGGTGCCGTTTTCCAGAAGCACGCCGGTGCCGTCTGCGTTCAGCGTGAACATGGACAGCTGCTTGTAGTAGTCATTGCCGTAGTAGGCGCGCAGGATCTGCTCGCCGTAGCCGTTGTAGGAAGATACGTAATAGGTGCCGGCGATGGACTGATACTTCCCGGTTTCCGGAGAAGACGTCGCTTTTTCGGTCGGCTTCTCGGTTTCGGGCTCGTCAGTTTCCGGTTCGTCGGTCTCCGGTTCATCTTCGGTCTCGTCTTCAAAGCCTTCCGCGATCTCGCCGTCCGCCTGGGGCAGAAGACGGGTCACCGCGCCCTGGAAAGTGTCCTTGGTTTCCTCATAATCACAGAAGCGGATCCGTTCGGAGTCGCCGACGAGCTGCACATGGTACATGCCGTTCTTCGTCTGGTAAGTGAGGTCCTCCGGCGCCTTGTAGTTCTCGATCTCGTCGGTCATGAGAAGATACATATAGTGCTGGATCTTCTCCATGTGCGCTTCGTCATTCAACAGTTCCATATAGACCTGATATTCCACGGAAGACGGGCTGTAATTGGCCGCGACGTCGTTTTTAAGATCCGTGAAATCATCCCAGGTGGAATCGACTTCATACCACTTGCCGTCGAGCAGGATCAGGCTCCAGGCATGTCCGCCCATACCGCCGTCCACACCCGCATTACCGGCCATTCCGGTCACGACGGTCGCGGGGATGCCGACCTGCGTCAGAAGATATTCATACGCCTGGGAATAACCGTCGCAGACGCAATAATGCGGCGTGCCTTCGGTGTTCGCCACCAGCGCGCCGAACGCGGTGTGCGCGAAATCGGAGCGGTTTTCCTTAAGGACCGCCTGATCGTAGATCGCCATTTCGATCAGTTTGTCGTGGATCTCTTTGGCGACCGTCCGCGGCAATTGTTCCGTGTCGATGTCATCGAGGAATGCTTCCACGGCTTCGTTGAACGCAGTCACATCGCGCTCAAAGGTTTCGTAAGGCGTCGTGAACTGGAAGTAGATGACGTTCTTTCCGCCTTCGGACTGTCCGATGTAGGCGCCGAAATCGACGCTGCCGTTCCAGGGATACATCCACCAGAGTTCCGGATGATCGTAGGAGAGAGCGGTCTGGCAAAGGTAGAACTTCGTGACGAATTCCTCCGTCCGGGGATCGCTCGAGATCTTGACGGAAACGATGTTCTCCGTGGACGTCGGATCGTGTGCAAAGAGTTCAAGGGCATCGTAGATGTCCTTCGCTTCGTCGTCCAGCTGCGAATAGAAGTAGAAAAACTCGGAATTGTTGACGATGATGTCCTCATCTTTCCGGGTATACGCCCTCATCGCACGGTCCATTTCCGCTTCCGCTTCCTCGGACAGTTCTTCCGGAACGATCGGCTCGATCTTCGGAATGAAACCGCCCCGCATCAGGGAAAGGCTTTCAAGGACGCTCGTGTCGAGCGCGGTGCTTTCCGCTTCGCCGTTGAAGGTCTTGAACACCTGCGTGAGACCCGACTGAAGCACAGCCGCTTCCGGAACGCCTTCCGGCAGGGTCTCTCCCTGACTTTCCGTCGGCTGTTCAATGCTTTGTTCGGTAGGAACGGCCTCCGTCGTGCCCTGTCCGTTCTGACAGCCCGCGAAAACGAGCGTCAATGCCAGAAGGATCGCGAAAAACGCTGCAAATCTGATTTTTCTCACTTTGACTCCTTTCGCCGGAATGCTTTTTCCGCACTCCGATGCATATAAATACTTTATCATTATTTTTGTTTTTCGTCAACGACGTACGGCCAGCCGTTTTCAATGGCGAAGCGGTACGCCTGCGAGTCGGGGGCGACGTGAAGCGTCGCGACAAGGGCGCCGTCTGTCGTTTCCTTACGAAAGACGCGGAATGCGTTCGGAGCGATCGCGTCGACGGAGGCCGGGACCGAAAGGTCCGTAAGCCGGCATGCATAACGGAATGCACCGTCGCCGATCTCCCGGATGCCGTCCGGCAATGCCGCTTCCTTCCCTTTCATTGCCGGGAAGAAGAGGAGACGCTTTTTCGAGCGGTCCGTGAGGCACCCGTCCGCGGAGGCATAGTTTGGGTTTTCTTCCGAAACCTGAACGTCGCTGATCGAAAGGCTTCCGAACGCGGCCGCACCGATCTCCTGCAGGTTTTTCCCGATGTTCAGCGTGAAAGAAGCTTCCTCGAGATCGTTTCTTCCTGCGGCTGCCGCTGCTTCGAAGTACCTCGTGAAGCCGGATTCATTGCCGAAGCATTCGCGTCCTACGGCGGAGAGGCTGTCCGGCAGCGAAACCACCTCCGCCGCGGTCTCGAAGAACGCATAATCCCCGAGAGTTTCCACGCCTTCCCGGAGGTCGGGCAGGAAGAGACTGCGGTCGTATCCGAAGGCGTAAGTCTCGACCGTCGAAGCGGAAAACGAGGCGCTCCTGAGGCTTGTGCAGCCGAAGAAGGCCGCAATGCCGATCCGCGTGCAGCTTTCCGGCAGCGTCAGTTCCTCAATGCCCGAATAGATGAACGAGTAAGAGCCGACGTTTTTCAGCCCTTCGTGGAAACTGACTTCGGTCAATAACGTGCAGTAGGAGAACGCGTACTGCGCAATGAGTTCCACGGACGACGGAACGTCGATCTTCGTGACCGGGAACGCGCTGAAGGCGCGCGTGCCGATGACCCGCGTGCCGGCCGGGATCTCGATCTCGCCGTTCGCATCCGGGATCCTGGCCGCGAGCAAAATCGTGCCGTCGTCGGAGTAGAGCATGCCGTTCCGGACGGCGAATCCGTCCTGCCCCTTCGCCAGATTGAATTCCGTCACGGGCACGCCTGAAAACGCGCCGGGCGCGATCCGTTTCACGCTTTTTCCGACCGTGAATCCGCTCGCGAACACCGCGCCGTATCCGAGCGACTGTTCTCCGATGTCCTCGATCGTATCCGGCAGCGACGTGATCGGGACCACGGTGCCGTCAAAGGCGAAATCGCCGAGCACTTTCAACCGGGACGGGAGAGCCGCCTCCAGTTCGCCGAGTCCCTCGAACGCGTGCGCCTGAATGATTTCCGCGGCTTCCGGGAAAACGATCTTCCGGACGTTCGCGGACTGCTTCACGTCGTAAACCGGATTCAGTCCGTCTCCGAGGACGGTGAGCGGCAGACCGTTCACCGTTTCCGGAAGTGTCAGCGCTGCGTCATTGCCCTCATAATGAATTAAAGTCGCATTCTTTTCGGTCAGATGGTACGTGAGTTCGCCGTTTTCCGTCTTTTCACGGACGACCGATCTCACGGGGTCCGTGTCGTAGGAAACGCGGATCCCTTCGCGCAGGGCGTATTCTTCCGCAAAGGAGCCCTCCGGACAATGGAAGACGAGATCGTCGGTAAACACGGTGTGACCGGTGATCCGGATCACGTCCGCAGGAAGATAGATCCGGAACGGCGCGTCGTCGTCCAGCCGGTCGTATTCTCCGACGGCGTCCAGAATGCCGAGGTCAAAGTCACGGACGCCTTCCGGGATCACGAAGCTTTTCTGTTTGTTCGCCGCGAACTCGACGAGGGCGTCTCCGGTCTTCGAAAGGAGCGCGCCGTCCTTTTCGGAATAGCGCGGGTTTTCGGAACCCAGGAAAAAGCGGCGCACCGGGAAACCGGCGAACGCTTCCGTTCCGATGTAGGTGAGATCCTGATTGATGAAGACCGTCTCGGGATTTCCGTCATTCCCGGAAAGCGCGATCTCGTTCCAGCCGGCCGAAAAAGCGTATTTTCCGACGCTTTGGAGGTGTTCCGGGAAAACGGGCACGTGCAATGCTTTCGCCCCGAAAAAGGCGTAATTTTCGATCGTGAGCAGGCTTTCCGAGAGGGAGACGTGGGAAAGACAGGTCTTCGAGAAGGCGTCCGACAAGATCCGCTCCGTCGCGGACGGGAGTTCGAAAGTCCCCGACTTCTTTGCGGGGCATTGCAGGAGGTCTTTCAGGTCCCGGGAAAAGAGCACGCCGTCCCAAAGATGATAGTTCGGATTCGAACCGGGCAGCAGGATTTCTTCGAGCGCACCGGTGCAGGATAGGAAGCCCTTGCCGATCCTCTCAATTCCCGCGGGAAGGGAGACTGTCGTGAGCGCTTCGCATTCGGAGAAGGCATAGCCTCCGATCTCCAGGAGCCCGTCCGGCAATTCCGTGTTCTGAAGCACGGTGCAGGATTGGAACGCTCGCGCGCCGATGCGTTTCAGGCCCTTTCCGCCTTGGACTTCCTTCAGTTCCAGGCAATGGAAAAACGCGCCTTCGCCGATCTCCTCCACCGAATCCGGGATCGTGACGCTTTTCACGGGAAGGTGTCCGGCCTCACTAAACGCAATGAGCTTTGAAAAGGCGTCCGCGCCGATCTTCCGAAGCGGCGTTCCGTTCACGGTTTCCGGCAAAACGACCGCTTCATCCGTGCCGAGGTAGGAGATGAGTTCCGCGTGATCCGGATATACGGCAAACGTAAGTTCCCCGCGGTCCGTCGAAACGGTGACGGTCCGGAAGGCTTTTTCCGAAGAAAGCCGGACCGGCTCGGTGACGGCGACGTTCCCCGCGGCGTCCTCTGCGGTCACGAGGAAATACAGCTCTTCCGGAAGTTCCGAGGCCTTGACCGCCGTGAAACCGAATTCTTCCGGAAGAAACCGCATGAGGGAACCGGAGACGCCGTTTTCGTTCCACTCTGACACCGGGAACAGCGCTCCGGAAGCGTTCCAGGACGGGAGTTTTTCATTATAGTAGTAGAAGACCGCGTCGTAATGAGAGACGTTGACCGTTTCCTTTCCGCTTTCCGCGACGTCCTCGGAAACGCTGTTCGTCGTCTTGATCGAGAGTCTTCCTGTTTTCAGGTCTTCCGTCAGGGTGACCTGAACGTTGACGGCTTCCGAAGTCGGTCGTGTGAAGTAGGAAATGCCGGAGGAGAGGAGACGGGTCCGAAGCGTCCGGTAGGTCCGCCGCTTCTTCGTGCTTTCGGTCTGGATCACCGGCCAGAGCGTCCGTTCATTGCCGGTCGTCATGGCAATGAGCGTCGGATCCGCATCGAGAAGGATCACGCCGTTTTCATCCGGCTCGACCAAAGAACGTTCGAGGACCGTGACGAAGGCGCCGTCGCTCTTCTTTAAAAGGATCGTGCTGTAGCAGGAAACGACCGCGTTCCGGCTGTCTTCCGGGATCGTGACCTGAAATCCTTTTTCTGTGCGCACGGGCGCGCTGAGGGACAAGTCCTGTCCGTCCGACCGCGCCGAAAGGCGGAGACTGTTGATCTTTTTCAAAAGATCCAGGTACTCCCGGTTTTCGGCAATGCCTTCGTACTCCCCGCGCATTTCGTAATACTGCGTGTAGTTTTCAGACGGGAAGTAGACGGAAACGCCGCCCGCCCCGTCCGTGTTGGCATAGTTCAGCAGAACGAGCCGATCCACGGCAGCCGCAAGATCGGCGGCTTCCTTCGGATAAGACTCCGAAAAGACCGCGGCGAGATCCTTCAGGTCCGCGAGATCGAAGGATTGCAGGCTTTTTTCTTCCGGGTCGCCGGAGAGACCGAAGCTTTTCACGGCTTTCCGGCCGGCTAACAGCGCCGAAAGCGTTCCCTTCCCCAGCGATTCCGTCATCTTTTTCGAGAGAAAGGCGAGAGCCGAGTGCACCTTTTCGACTTGAGCGAGGTCAGATACGGCCAGCGTCAGATCCGGGTCGTAATGATCGGATTTTTTCTCTTCGTAATAGGACCGGTAGCGGGCAATGATCTCCCCGGTAAGCTCCGTTGCTTCGTCCGTCTCATTCAGCCGGGACAAAAACCGGTAGTCCCAGCCGTCGCCGGGTTCCAGTTCCTCGGAACCCACGAAATAGCGGGCGAATTCCGACCAGACCGTCATGGTCTCGAGGCTGCCCATCATGCAGGCGTCGAATCCGACGAAATCGAGATCCTTCGTCCCCGCGAAGACCGTTTTCTTCATGGCGAGCCGCATTTCTTCGAGCGTCAGGCCGTCGCCGTTGAAAAGCTCGTCGGAACCGTAGCCGAACAGCGGTCCGCCGCCGTGGTCCCAGAGGATCAGTGCGTAATGCGAAGCAGGGTAGCGGTCCGTGCAGAAATTCACGAACTCCGTGAGCGTTTCCTTGGCGCCCATGTCCGCATTCTTTTTCGTTCCCGCGACGATGCGGTCTTTTTCAGGAAGACTCATGTCGAGCACGGAATTTCTGTCGCAGGGCACGCCGGTCTGCCAGCGCGTGCTGCCGCCGGTATAGAGAATCAGGTTGGTTTTTTCATAATCGATTCCGGCCGCCGTCATTTCGGCGATGTCGGAACTCGCGCTCCCGAGAGCGCTTTCCAAGTTGGAACCGATCATGTAGACCATGACCGTGTAGTTTTTCGCTTCATTGGGCGTCCGGTCGCCTTCGATGACGGCCGTCGCAGGGTCGAACTCCTGATTCTTTTTCGCGATCGCCCGGGCATAGGAGCCGTCGGTTTCGATCGCATCTTCATAAGGTTCTTCGGAAGAAGGCTCGGAAGGAGGATCCGAAGGAGGTTCCGCAGTGCTTTCGGAGGCAGGTTCCGTTTCCCATTTTGTCTCCGGTTCCGTCGGGAGATCTTCCGGGAGCGTCAGATATTCGGGAACGGTCTCTTTCGGGTGAACGGTCGGCTCCAAAGACGCAGACGGCGACTCCCCGGTACAGGAAGCCACCGAAAGCAGTAAAATAATGATGGTCAGGATCAGGAAAAACTTTCTCATGATTCGAAGTTGTATCCGAGGTCAATGGCTTTCATGTTCACGTCGAAAAGATCCGCGTGTTTGGCGCCGACCACGGTACGCACGGCGTTCTCGATGCCTGAGTACGGCAGGAAATCGCACTCCTTCATCATCTTTCCGACGATGATCATGTTCGCGAGTTTGGCAATGCCCTGCTCGTTCGCAGTGCCGGTCGCCGGAACGTAGAAGACGCGGACGTCGGTCCGCTTCACCTTCCGGTCAATGAGCGTCGAATCCACGAAGATCGTGCCGCCCGGAACGACGCTGTCCTCATACTTGTCAAGGGACGGCAGATTCATTGCCACGAGGACGTCCGGCCGGTTCACGATGGGCGAGCCGATCGGCGCATCGGACAGTACGACCGAACAGTTTGCGGTGCCTCCGCGCATTTCGGGGCCGTAGGAGGGCAGCCAGCTTAGGTACCGGCCTTCCAGCATGCCCATGTTGGCGAGAAACTTGCCGGCGAACAGGATGCCCTGTCCTCCGAATCCGGCGATCAGGATCTCAGTAGTCATTGTGCATCCTCCTTTGCCTCGCTCTTGTCTTTGTACACGCCGAGCGGATAGTAGGGGATCATCTTTTCGTCGATCCACTTCAATGCCTTTTCCGGCGTCATGCCCCAGTTCGTCGGGCAGGCGGAGATCACTTCGACGAGTGAGAAACCCTTGCCTTCGATCTGGTTGCGGAATGCCTTTTCGATGACCTTTTTCGCGTTCCGGACGTTTTTCACATTGTTCACCGCGACTCTGGCAATGAACTCCGGTCCGTCGAGCGAAGAGAGCAGTTCCGCGACTTTCACGGGATAGCCTGCCGTCTTCACGTCGCGTCCGTAGGGAGAGGTCTGTGTGACCTGCCCGGGAAGCGAGGTCGGAGCCATCTGGCCGCCGGTCATGCCGTAGATCGCGTTGTTCACGAAGATCACGGTGATGTTCTCGTTTCTCGTCGCCGCATGAACGGTCTCCGCCATGCCGATCGAAGCGAGATCACCGTCGCCCTGATAGGTGAAGACGATGTTTTCCGGCAGACTCCGTTTAATTCCGGTCGCGACTGCCGGAGCGCGTCCGTGCGCCGCTTCGACCATGTCGCAGGCAAAGTAATTGTAGGCCATGACCGCGCAGCCGACCGGTGCGACGCCGATGCACCTGCCCTCGATCCCAAGGGCGTCGATCGCTTCCGCGACGAGCCGGTGGATGATGCCGTGCGTACAGCCGGGGCAGTAATGAAGTTCCGCGTTCGTTAAACTCTTTGGCTTTTCAAATACGATCATTTTGCCTCACCTTCTTTCAGTTTCCGGATGCCGGCCACGACTTCCTCGGGCGACATGATCATGCCGCCGGCCCGGTTCACAAGTTCGACCGGCTTCGAGCAGCCTATGGAAAGACGCACGTCTTCGATCATCTGTCCCATGGAGAGTTCCACGGAGAGGAAGCCTTTGACTTTTTCCGAAGCGTCTTTCAATGCCTTCTTCGGGAAGGGCCAAAGCGTGATCGGACGGATGAGACCGACCCTGATGCCTTCCGCTCTTGCGGCAAGGACCGCGTTTTTCGAGACGCGGGCCGCAATGCCGAACGCGACGATGCAGTATTCCGCGTCATCCATCATGAAGGATTCGTATCTGGCCTCGGTCTCCTCGATTTTCGCATAGCGCTCGAACCGCTCGAAATTCTTCTGTTCCAACTCTTCCGGAACGAGATAAAGCGAATTCACGATGTGGTGCGGTCTGGCGCATTTCGTTCCCGTGACCGCCCAGTCCTTTTCCGTGAACTCGACGTTCTTTTCTTCGGGAAGCACCACGGGCTCCATCATCTGGCCGACCGTGCCGTCTGCGAGGAGCATTGCCGGCATCCGGTATTTCTCAGCGAGATCGAAAGCCAGGCTCGTCATGTCCGCCATTTCCTGAACGGAAGAGGGCGCCAGGACGATGAGATGATAATCGCCGTGTCCGCCGCCTTTCGTCGCCTGGAAATAGTCCGACTGGGAAGGCTGAATGCCGCCGAGTCCCGGGCCGCCGCGCTCCACGTTGACGATGAGACAGGGCAGGTCGCTGCCCGCAATGTACGAGATGCCTTCCTGCTTTAAGGAAACGCCCGGCGAGGAGGAGGACGTCATGACGCGGCGTCCGGTCGCTGCGACGCCGTATACCATGTTAATGGCCGCGATCTCGCTTTCCGCCTGCAGGAAGGTGCCGCCGATCTTCGGCATCCGCTTCGCCATGTAGGCGGCAAGTTCTGTCTGCGGCGTGATCGGGTAACCGAAATAATGCCTGCAGCCCGCGCGGATCGCGGCTTCGGCAATGGCTTCGTTGCCCTTCATCAAAACCTTGTTTTCCATCGTTTTGTTACCCTTTCTGCTCCGGATCCCCCGGAACCCTGACTCATTTTTCCACCGTGATGACCGAATCCGGGCACATCGTCGCGCAGAACGCGCACCCGATGCACTGCGACTCGTCCGTCATTCTGGCAGGATTGTGTCCTTTTTTGTTGATCGTGTCTTTCGCCAGTTCCAGAAGCCCCTTCGGGCAGGCACTGACGCAAAGACCGCAGCCTTTGCAAAGATCCGTTTCAAACGTAACTTTTGCCATGTTTTCTCCTTTCGTACCGTACGCCGCACGGGCTGCCAACAATCATCGCGTCCTCGTGAACCTCAGTTGTTTACTCTTTGAACCACTCGGAAAACGATTTCCTTCGGTTCAATTCCGGCCGCTATAGATTGCCGGCAGCACCTTTGCGGCTGATGGTTTAAGCCCATACGTCGCAAGAGCTTCGGCGAATCACCGTAAGACAATCTCAAATAATCTTCTTTTGCAGTGTCAGTGGGAACGGGTCGTGCACCTCGGGCGCGGGAGAGAGCTTCGCGTCAAAAGAGGTGAATACGACCGGAAGTCCGGACAGGTTCGCCAGTTCTTCGGCGGCGTTTGCTGTTGCCTCCACCTCCCGTGCCGTCGTTTCCGCGCCGAGATTCGAATTGTTCACGATCCCGGTGCAGCGCATTCCGGCGGCGTCTTCGATTTCCCGCATCACTTCGAGCGCTTCTTCAGCCGTCCTCGTGAGCGGCCGGTAGAAGTTCGCGACGAAGAGCATCTCATAGTCGTTTTCTTCGAGGATGTACGGCACGAATCGGCCGAGGGCAAGCGCCCCTCGGTCGTCTCCGCCGACGTCGAGCACCGCGCATACGTCCCGCCGTTCCACCAGTCCGTAAACTTCGGACGGCAGCGCAGGCAGGTCCACGTTTGTATTCGCGAACGGCAGGGCAATGACCCGGATCCCTTCCTTTTCCAGTTCCGCCTTCGAATCCGCGGAGCGGAAATAGGGGTTCACGACGTCAATGTCCGCGAGCGCGGCGCCATGACCTTTACGCTTCAGAAAAAGCGCATAGTTCACCGCAATGTTCGACTTTCCGCTGCCGTAGTGGCCGACGAAGAGCGTGACCCGTTTCATTTTACGACGATGTCAAACTGATGCGTCCAGCCCATGGTGTCCGGAACGGTACCGGTCTGGATGCCGTAGAGCGTCTTATAAAGCCGGTCTGCGAGAGGTCCGCATTCGCCGTCCGCCACCTGATAATCCTTGCCTTCGAAGGTCAGGCTGCCGATCGGGGAAATGACCGCCGCCGTGCCGGAAGCGAAGATCTCCTGAAGAGAACCATCCTCGGCCGCTTTGAGCACGTCAGAGAGCGCCAGCTTTCCTTCATGCACCGGAATGTTCCAGGACTTTAAGAGCTGAATGACGGAATCCCTCGTGATGCCGGGCAGGATCGTGCCGGATTCGAGAGAAGCCGTGTAGACCTCGTCGTTGATCCGGAAGAAGGCATTGCAGGTGCCGATCTCTTCGACGTACTTGTGTTCCGCCGCGTCAAGCCAGAGCACGTCCTTGCAGTTCGCTTTCTTCGCGTCCCGCGCTGCTCTCATTGCGCCGCCGTAGTTGCCGCCGACTTTCGCATACCCCGTGCCGCCTTTCGCCGCGCGGATGTACTTGTCCTGCACGTAGATCCGGGACGCGCCGAGCTTGCCCGTGAAAGAGCCGTAGTAGGCGCCGGTCGGGGCAATGATGATGACGAACCGGTAATGGTCCACCGCGACTGCGGAGAAGGAAACTTCGTCGCCGAAAATGAAGGGCCGGATGTACATGGAGGTCCCGGGCGCCTTCGGCATCCAGTCCTTGTCCACGCGGAGCAGGGCTTCGATCGCATCGACGAGCACGCCTTCCGGAAGATCCGGGATGCACATGCGCTCCGCCGTGCGGCTCATCCGCTTCACGTTCATGTCGGGACGGAAAATCTGGATCGTTCCGTCGGGACGGCGGTAGGCCTTCATGCCTTCGAACATCATCTGTGCGTAATGCAGCACGGACGAGCCGGGATCGATCTGAAGCGGCTCGTAAGGCACGATGCGGCCGTCATGCCAGCCCTGTCCCTCATCGTAGTCCATGAGAAACATGTGGTCGGTAAAGAAGCGGGCAAAGCCCAGGTTGTTCTCATCCGTCGGTTTCATCTTCGGATGCGTGGTCAGGGTGATCGGAAACTCGTGTTTCATGTCTCTATGCTCCTTTTTCTTTATTTGCTATGATAGAGTTCCGGACGTCTGTCGCGGAACACGTTGATCGTCTCACGGATGTTTTTCAGGATCGAGAGATCGAGATCGGCGCTGATGATTTCCTCCTCCGGTCCCGCCTCGCTTTTCAGTTCTCCCCAAGGGTCGAAGATCACGGAACGTCCGCCGTACACGGTTTTTCCCGCGGTGCCGCAGGAATTGCAGGTCACGGTGAACATCTGATTCTCAATGGCGCGCGCCTTCGAAAGCGCAATGAGATGCGGGATCCGGACCGCGGGCCACTGGGCGGGAATGAAGAGCACGTCAAGTCCGTCGAGAGCATAGGTCCTCGTCAGTTCCGGGAACCGGATGTCGTAACAGATGATGAGGCCGCATTTCACGCCGTCCAGAAGAAACGGCGCCAGGTGATCGCCTTTCTCGAAATGCTTGTCCTCGCCCATCGGCGTGAAGAGGTGTGTCTTGTCGTATTCGGCAATGACCTTTCCCTCCCGGTCAAATACGTACGCCGTATTGTAGATCTTTCCGTCCTTCACGTTCGCGACGCTGCCCGCCACGATATTGATCCCGAGTTCCTTCGCAAGGGCACCGACCGTCTGCTTCACGGCTTCCCCGTTCCGGTCCGCGATCCGTTCGAGCGATTCCTTCGGGAAAAAGCCCGTGTTCCAGGTTTCCGGCAGCACGATGACGTCCGGCTTCCCGGCCGCCGCTTCCCTGATGAGGCGCTCTGCCTTTTCGAAATTCTGACCCGGCTCCTCAGACAGCATGTTCATCTGGACGCAGGATACTTTCAAAAGTTTTTGTTCAGTCATGGTCACCTCCGGCGATCATTTCGCAGGTTCTGACAATTCTTTCCGCTTTTTCCACGCCTTCTTCACCGTCTTTTCAACGAGAAGGAAAAGAGAAGCTGCCGCGAGCGACAGAAGAAAAGCGAGACCGACCGTTAACAGATTCCGGACCTTATCCGGAAGGGGCGCTAAGAATTGCCCCGCAAAGCGCCTGGTAAGCGCGATCACGTTCCAGTGCAGCAGATAGAACGGAAGACTGAGGTCCTGCAGAAAACGGGCAAAAGTCTCGAACTTTCCGCCGGACTTCGTCTTCAGTTTGCCTTCGTAGAGCGACAGTCCGGTCGCGACGGCAAACGGCAGAAGCAGCGGGAACAGGTAAGGACTGTCCGTCAAAAACGTCATCCCGGCAAATACGACGAGATAACAGGACCATTTGATCACGTTCCGGAAGAAACCGTGCTGCAGCATACGGATCTTCGAAAGCCGCGGCATCGTGCCGTAGAGGAAACAGCCGATGCTCATGGCCGCAAGTCCCCGGAGCGTTCCTTTCATGAGAAAACCGACCGACGAGCCGGGATCGGAAAGATTGCCGGTCACGGCCGCGAGCGTGCCGTACGCAAAGAGCGCGAACACGATCGAGAAGACGTTCGTGAAATAGGACGGCCACTTGACGAGCAGGGGATAGAGCAGGGCAATGCCGATCATCAGTACCGAAAGATACCAGGTCACTCCGGTGAAGAACGCGCCCTGGAAGCGGTAGCCCTGCGTCAGAAAGACGTCGCCGAGAGAGTGGAGGATCTCCGCTTTCGTAAGCGCACCGTTGATGATGAGACGCGTCACTGCACCGAACAGGATGGCAATGAGAAGCAGCGGAAGAAGCGTCAGATACCTGCGGGAAAGATAGTTCCTGCAGGCTTCGCCGGTCGACAGCGTCCGGTCCCGTTTTTCGATCGCGTGGACGGCCAGAAAGTAGCCTGAAAGAAAGAAGAAGAACTCCACGGCGAAGTTGCCGTCGCCGAAGAAGCGCCCCGTCAGGTCGTGCACGTGCACCAGAAAGATGAAAACGGCAAAAACGAACCGGAGAATGCCGATTTCACTGTTGAACGCCTTTTTCTCAGTTCCCATTCCGGTCTCCTCCTTTTACAGCGCGTTCCGTTGGATCTTGCCGCTCGTCGTCTTCGGCAGGCTGTCACGGAAGACCACGATCCGCGGGTACTTGTACGGCGCGGTGTGCGTCTTGACGTAGTTCTGGATCTCTTTCTTCAGTTCCTCGGTGCCTTCCTTGCCGGGCACCAGAACGATGGAGGCTTTGACGACCTGTCCCCTCACCTCGTCCGGAGCCGCGGAGACGCCGCATTCCAGAACGTACGGAAGTTCCATGATGACGCTTTCGATTTCAAACGGCCCGATCCGGTAGCCGGAAGACTTGATGACGTCGTCGACCCGGCCGACGTACCAGAAGAATCCGTCTTCGTCCTTCCAGGCCGTGTCGCCGGTATGATAGAAGCCGTCTCTCCAGGTCTCCGCCGTCTTTTCGGCATCGCCGTAGTATTCGACCGCGAGTCCGGGCGGCAGCCCGTTCTTGATGTTGATCACGATCTCGCCGACGTCACCGGTGCCGACAGTCTTTCCTTCCGCGTCCACGAGGTCCACGTCGTAGATCGGAGAGGGCTTGCCCATGGAGCCGATCTTATGCGACGCGCCGATCATGTTGCCGATGATCATCGTGCTTTCGGACTGGCCGAAGCCTTCCATGATCTTCAGCCCGGTCGCCCGCTCAAATTGTCGGTAGACTTCCGGGTTCAATGCCTCGCCCGCCGTCGTCATATGCTCGACGCTCGAGAGGTCGTATTTCGAAATGTCCTGTTTCACCATCATCCGGAGGATCGTCGGCGGCGCGCAGAAGGTCGTAATGTGATACTTCGCGAACATCGGCAGAATGTCCGCCGCGTCAAAGCGATCGAAGTCGTACACGAAGGTCGCGGCTTCGCACATCCATTGCCCGTAGAGTTTGCCCCACATCGCCTTCGCCCAGCCGGTATCGGAGATCGTGAAGTGCAGACCGTTCGGATCCACCGCGTGCCAGTACTTGGCGGTGTGGAAATGTCCGAGCGGGTACTTGTGGGTATGCGCCGCGATCTTCGGATATCCCGAGGTGCCGGACGTAAAGTACATCAGCATGAGGTCGTCGCCGCAGGGAGAGTCCTCATTCCGGTAAAAGTGCGTGCTGTAGAGCTTGTATTCCTCGTCGAACGTTCTCCAGCCCTCGCGGGTGCCGTTCACGATGAGCTTGTTTTTCAGTCCCGTATAGGTCTCGCAGGCAATGTCGATCTGGTGCGCCGTGTCCTCGTCCGCGGTGCAGATGACCGTCGTGATGCCGGCCGCCTGGAAGCGGTATTCGAAGTCGTGGCTCTGGAGCTGGCTCGTCGCAGGGATCGCGATCGCGCCGAGTTTGTTGAGACCGATCATGGCGAACCAGAACTGGTAATGCCGCTTCAATGCGAGCAGTACCCGGTCGCCCTTTTTCACGCCGAGGCTCTTGAAGTAGTTTGCGCACTGGTTCGAAGCCTTCTTCATGTCGAGGAAGGTGAAGCGCCGTTCTGTCTTATGCGCGGACACGTGCAGCATGGCCAGTTTGTCCGGATCCGCCTTCGCGATCTCGTCCACGATGTCGAAGCCGAAGTTGAAGCGGTCCGTATTCTTGAACCGGATCGCGGTCGGCGTCCCGTGTTCGTTTTCCTTGACCTCAATGAATTTCTGCCATTGCCTCGGCCGGTCATCCCTCACGATCTTCCGGTCCGCCTCGGGGATCAGCTTCGACGGCGTAAGTTCCGGGATCGGTTCGCCGGACGGGTTCAGAACGATCGCATAGAAATAGCAATCCTCGTTCTGTACCGCGATCATGCCGTGCGGCGTCGCGCTGTCGTAATAGATGCTGTCGCCGGGGCCGAGCACTTCCTTGTGATGCCCGACCTGCACCATGAGGTGCCCCGAGATCACGATGTCGCACTCCTGACCGGTATGCGTCGTCAGCTGAATGTCCTTGTGCTGCGCTTCCTCGCTGTAGGTGCTGTGAACGTACAGGGGCTCGGCGATCCGGTTCAGGAACGAAGACGCCATGTTGTAATACTCCATGCCGTGCGCCTGGTCGATCCGCTGTCCCTTGCCCGCTCTCGTCAGCGTATAGGACGTCAGCGTCGGGCTGACACCCTCAATGATGTCGGTGACGTCGACGCCGAATGCGAGCGCGCATCTGTAAATGAACGCGAAGTTCAGGTCGATCTCTCCGTTCTCCGCCTTCAAATACTCGTCAATGCTCACGCCCGTCTTCTCGGCCATTTCCGCCGGCGTAAACCGCGTGATTTCCCTGAGCTCCCTGATTCGGAGCGCCATTTCCTTGATCTTAAAGTCCAGACCGGATATCTGTTCCACTGTGACTCCTTTCCCTCGTTACAGCAAGTGTCTCTGTATCTTTCCGCTGATCGTCTTCGGGAGGCTGTCCCTAAAGACCACGATACGCGGGTATTTGTACGGTGCGGTATGCGCCTTGACGTAATTCTGGATCTCTTTCTTGAGTTCCTCGGTGCCGTCCGTGCCGGGCACCAGAACGATCGAGGCTTTCACGACCTGACCGCGGACCTCGTCCGGGGCGGCGGAGACGCCGCATTCCAGAACGTACGGGAGTTCCATGATGACGCTCTCGATCTCGAACGGCCCGATCCGGTAGCCGCTCGACTTGATGACGTCGTCCACGCGGCCGACGTACCAGAAGAGACCGTCTTCATCGCGCTATGCCGTGTCGCCGGTATGGTAGTAGCCGTCGTGCCAGGCTTCCTTCGTCTTTTCTTCGTCGAGGT
>JAEEGL012592180.1_pt1 | contig 27110 bp, 21 predicted proteins | sample 9134231 | NCBI WGS metagenome assembly JAEEGL01 (sample SAMN16246548, study PRJNA631951) | gut metagenome | biome: gut microbiome; feature: rumen; material: fiber-attached | host: Bos | place: Iran: Karaj | collected 2018-10 | reverse complement strand
TATTCGGATTCATCTAGTAGTTCGCCATTAACATATACGTAACCATCTACAAATCTAATTGTATCACCTGAAACGCCAATTACTCTTTTAATGTAACTGATTTTGTCGCTTCCCATTTCTAAAACGTTATTAACAAAGAAGCTCCAGCCTTCTCTATCATAGTAAGTTGCTTTATAGTCTCCAGGCTCTCTGTTTTTAAGATCTTCGTTCTTTGGTGCTTCAAAAGTGATGATGTCACCCCTTTTAACTTCGATGCCAAAAGTTCTAACTAGTCTATTTACGAATACCCTCTCATTACTATAAATGGTAGGATACATAGAACTCATTTTAACCTGTGTAGGAGTAAATATAAAATATTTTATAAATATCGCTAAAAAGAAAGCAACTAAAATACAGCCTATCCATTCAAATGCTTCACGAGCAAATGACTTTTTTTCTTCCTCTGGTTTAGCTTTTTTTGGCTTTGTATCATTTGATTTTAGGCTTTCTTTGTTTTCGCTTTTTGTCTCTTCGATGTTTTCTTTTTCTATATTTTCAACTTCTGCATTTTCAATTTCTGTATTTTCGTTTTCCATATATAATAGGCAACCAAAATGAAGCTGCCGTCATCTCCTTTCGGCTATTTTTCAATGAGATATTATACTATAAAAATGCTATGATTTCAAGCTTTCTTCATCCTTTATAGGAACTTTGATAATAACCTCAGTGCCCTTTCCTAGCTCACTCTTTATGTCTATGCTACCGCCATTTGCTTCGATTATTTCCTTGGCTATTGGAAGTCCAAGACCTGTTCCACCCATTTCTCTAGAACGAGCTTTATCAACTCTGTAAAACCTCTCAAATACCCTTGGGATGTCTGCCTCCGGGATACCAACACCATCATCAATAATCTTGATATATGCATCATCATGAACACATCCAACATACATCTTAATATTGCCATCTTCTTTTGTGTACTTAATGCTGTTTGTTAGGATGTTTGTAATAACTTGCTCGATGCCATCTCTATCTGCATACACCATTGGAACATTAGATGTGATGTAACATTCAAGATTTTGATGTTTTGTTTCTGCTTGAATCATATGCTTTTCACAAACTTGTTTTGCAAGTTCGCCTAAATCAAAGAACAATTTGTTCCAAGCAACTTTCTTATAATCAAATTTAGTAAGTTGTAATAAATCGCTAACAAGCCTTGTCATTCGGTTAGACTCTGACAGAATGACATTTAAAAATCTTGTTGCTTCTTCATCATCTGGCCTCATGTCTTGATCTAATAGTGTTTCTGTATATGTCTTAATAGATGTAAGCGGTGTTTTAAGCTCGTGCGAAACGTTTGCAACAAATTCTTTTCGCATTTCTTCTAATTGAACTTGCTTTGTTACATCATGAACAACGCATACTAGACCACCAAAATCATCTTCTTCATTTTTGAAACTAGCAAAAAACATATTTAAAATTAAGTCTTCAAATTTAACACTTTGCTCAGTAGATGTCCAATCGTCTAAGTACATTATCTTTTCCATGTTAATGTCTATTTGAAGCTTCTTGAAAATCTCTTCGAAATTGTTTTCTTCACCAATCTTAAGAAGCTCTTTTGCAACTGTATTTGCTAAGATTAGCTCTCCTGAAGTGTTAAATGCAAGAACGCCATCACTTAAGTGAAGGATTATGGCCTCGAGTTTATTCTTTTCGTTAGAAATTTCATTTAAGTTGCTCTTAATTTGACCTATCATGAGGTTAAAAGATTCAACTAGTCTTACTACTTCGTCTTCGGACTTTTGAGAGTCCTCAAGAATAATCTCTTCGATATCGCTACCTGCTGCTATAAGCTGAGCTTTCTTTCTAATTACCTCTATCGGCTTTGTAACGTTAGCAGCCAAAAGAGCAGAAACAATTAAAGTCATAATTGAAATAACAACCATACTAGCAACGTAAATAATAATAACTTCTTTTAATTGGTTATTAATATATGCTTTGTCTTGCTCTATAAGAAGAGTGTTCCTAACAGATAAGTCCTTTTCATCTCGAACAAAGTACATGAAGTAATATTCATTAGTATTGTAATCATTTATTAGCTCAAATGGACGATCAACTATATTAGAGGATTCACGTATCTTTGCTAATAATTCCTCTGGAATATCGCCATCCTTGTTCGTATAAAGCACATCTAAATTTTCGTCTAATACACTGCCCCTTCTAGCAGTGTTGTTTAAAGAAAAGTAAATACTAAATCTATTGATAAATTCTTCCTGTGCCGAGTCTTTTCGTGGGCTTGGTATTATGCTATCGTTTGGACTTGGAACACTAAAACTTGGAATTGTATTTAACATTTCTTCCACAAATCCATTTGAATAAACTTGTTCCATTTTTACTATTGAAAAGAATGCTGAAAAAATCATTACTATTAAAATAAATAAAAACATTACAAGTATCATTTTAGATTGTAAGCTTTTCATCATAATTTTTTATCTCCACATTTAATGCCCCCTGAAAAATTCAGGGGGCAGAAATTATTGATTAGATTTAATTGTCTTGACCGCTAAAGTAATATCCTATTCCTCTCTTAGTTGCCAAGAATTCTGGCACACTTGGGTTTGGTTCGATTTTCTCTCTAATTCTTCTAACTGTAACATCGACGGTGCGGACATCGCCAAAGTATTCATATCCCCATACTTTTTCTAATAGTTCTTCACGAGAGAACACTTGACCTTTTTGAGTGGCCAAAAACTTAAGTAGTTCAAACTCACGAAGTGTAAGGTCAACGTTTTTGTCATTAACTCTAACTTCGTATTTATCAACGTCTAATGATAACGCTCCAAATTTAAGCTCTGGAGTAAGGTTATTCATGTAAAATTCTTTTTCATATTTTTCAGTTTTACGAAGGTTTGCCTTAACTCTGGCAATAACTTCTCTAACACTGAAAGGTTTTGTAATGTAGTCATCAGCTCCAAGTTCTAGGCCGATGATTTTATCAACAACATCTTCTTTTGCAGTAACCATAAGTATTGGAACACTTGATGACTGTCTGATTTCTTTGCATACAGAGAAACCATCTTTTTTTGGAAGCATAACGTCTAGTAAGATTAAATCCGGTTTTTCAGCTTTGGCAACTTCAACGGCTTGTTCACCATCGTATGCTTGACAAGTAGTATATCCTTCTTTAACTAAATTGTGATTTAATATATCAACAATATTTCTTTCATCATCAACTATTAAAATTTTCTTACTCATGTTACTTATTTCCTCCTACTGGATACTAATCTAGTACTATTTAATTATCCATTAACGAATCTGAAATGTCAATGTTATACAAGAATAATTTTCTTAATACTCCTATAAAGATTATACCCTATTTTGTAACAAGAATAAACAATAATTAATTTTAGAAATATGGATGAAATTTATGTTTCGAAAAAAAGTAAAACACGTAAACTTAAGTTTACGTGTTTTACAAATATGTTAAGCATTATTACTTCCTGACGCTAATGTTTCGGGATCGATTGTTGCTCCATTGTATCTGATTTCTAGATGACAATGTGGTCCGGTAGAATTACCTGTACTACCTACATAAGCTACAACGTCGCCCTTTTTAACTGAATCTCCAACGCTTACTGCAAATCTGCTGCAGTGTGCATAGTATGTTTCAAATCCGCCTGCATGTTGAACTTTAACAAGATAACCATAGTTACCTTTCCACTCTGCACAAGTAACTATTCCATCTTCAACTGCATGAATTGGTGTACCCATTGGTGCTGCATAGTCGCAACCGGTGTGATAACCACTTCTTCTCCAGCCATATCTAGATGTGATTACATAACTAGTAACTGGTAGTCCAAATTTAAGATCTGCTGATTGAGATTTAAGTGCATCTAAGATTTCTTGTGGTACAGTCTTAGCTGCTGCATAAGTTTGAACTTTTTTAACGATTGCTTCGTTTTCTTTCTTGATTGGTTTAATAATATCATTTGCAGCAACTGTTATGTCTGCTACTGCATCATATTCTTTTTCAAATTTCTCAGAAATCATAACCTTTGCTTTTTTGGTGTATGACTTTTGAGCTGCGTTAACTTTGTCGACGATTGCTTGCGCGTCTTCTAATGTTTCTTCAAGGCAAACATCTTTATCATTTACATTGATAGCATATACTCTGTAGTAAATATCGCAAGAGTCTTTAACTAATGCAAGGACATCGTCATCTTTAGTTTCAACATCTTTTTTAACAAGGTCAAATTCATATTCAGGCCTACTATTTAATAGAATGTAACCAACTCTATCACTATCGCCTTCTTGCAGATACTCTTCTATGTCACCCTGGACCTTGTTCTTACTAGTGACGTACCCCTTAAACTCACCATCCATATAAACTGAATAAACAGGCTTATATGTAGCTAAAACTATAGCGAATATGGACAGGGCACTAATAAGAATTGTAAGAATGACTTTTCCGAAAATACCGCAAGCATGCTTAGTTTTTCCAGAAACTCTAATCATATTTTCATCTCCTTTAATATTTGCTGTTTACAGACTAAAAGTATTTTACTATAACCCTACGGCAGTGGCAAGTTATTTTAGGAAAATTCACACTATGTTCAAAACAAGTGTTTGCATATTTACTAACATTTTTAGCGCATTCAACGCCAATCGCGTACTTCCGTATGTTAGCAAGGCAATAAAAAATGTGGAGATTTACATATTAATTTTATGTTAAGAATGTTGCAATTTCATGTCCATTTTGGGGACACGACAACTAGCTCCCAAAATCGACACCTCTGGGGACACGACAGTCAGCTCCCAAAATCGACTCCTCTGGGGACACGACAGTCAGCTCCCATGGCACTTCCGGGGACACGACAGTCAGCTTCCAAAATCGACTCCTCTGGGGACACGACAGTCAGCTTCCAAAATCGACTCCTCTGGGGACACGACAGTCAGCTTCCAAAATTAGCATCTCCGGGGACAGGACAGCAAATTAAACCAGTGTTGATTCAACGATTTGCTTCATTGTCTTCTTTGAAAATCCAAATAATTTCTGTGATTCACAATAATTAACATTAAACTCGTTTTTAAGATAATGTATCAACTTAACCAGTACTTCCCAATCACAAAAAACATCAACTAAACTGTTTCTAGTTTCACAAAGAAAAGATTTAATTCCCAGCATAATTGTTTCGTTGACTATTGAATCCGTATCAGTAAAAACTCTGTCAATGGCTGAGCCAAACAATTCCAAATAGTCGCAGTTTTCTCCATAAATATCCTTTAAAGCAGAGCTTTGAGATACTCCAGTATTTGTTATAAATTCATTATAGGAAGAGTATAAATAATCTTTACAGCACTTAACCATACCTGCATTGACGGGATTATTGTGTATATACTTTATGCAACTATTTAAATGAAGAATATCATAAATTGGTTCAACACGATATCTGTTTCTAAAAACAACTCCACATCTTTGATTATAAAAGTTATAGTCTTGAGCAAATTTTTGATTTACTTTTTGCATATACTTTTCAAAAGCTTTAACATCTTCGACAAAAAATAGGAAATGTGCATGGTTGTTCATCATACAATAAGCTAAAAGCTCAAACTTATCCGGATTAATATTCTCCTTTATAAGTTTTAAATATTCAATCAAATATTTTTCTTCATTAAATATATACTCCTTATTAATACCTTGAACCATAACGTGAATATAAGGTGTTTCAATATCTTTTCGAGCAAGACGAGGCATAATTAATACTCCTTTATAAAATAATTGAGGGGCAGAAATAGTCTGTCCCCCTCATGAAAGAATATACACCATTTATTCTATCTAGGCAATTAAAGTGGAAAAAAATAGTAATGTCCTGTCCCCAGAAGTGTCTATTTTGGAAGTTGGTTGTCGTGTCCCCAAAATGGACAAAAAAAGACTGGCCAAGTAAATGGTCAGTCTTTTTCCAATAGGCTCAAACTGTTATGTTCTTGCCTTATTTTTTTAAGAATCAACTATCGTTGAATCATAATTGTAAGATTATAGAATAGCTGTTACTACAACTTCTGTATCTCCAGAAACTTGTGTTCCTGCAGCTGGTTCAGAGTTAAATTCAATTACTTCTCCTGAATGCTCACCAGAAGTAATTGTTACGTCTGGTATTTCAACAACTTCATATGTTTCTCCAGAATTCTTTGTAACATCCCCTGGAAGTTGTGTAGCTTCTGTTACGTAAGCAGGTGTATTTGCAGCGAAAGAATATGTTACAGTATACGTTTCTGTCTCATCCTCATCTTCGTCTTCAGCTTCAACTTCGTCAGCGTATGTTACGCTTCCGTCATCATTAATAACGTCTTCTTCATCAACACCTTCAACTGTAACGATGTAGATTACTTCAAGATCATTATCAACTAGAACTCTGTCACCCTTAGAATACTTACCAGCTGGTAGGCCTTCACCTAGGTTCTCACCACCGTCGAATTCTACCTTATCGTCTTTATCAACACTAGCTTCGATAGCAACGATTTGATAATCTTCGTACTTCTTGTTAAGCTCGTCATCTTTCTTCTCAAGATCGATGTCTCCGCTTAACTCGCCTTCAGTTAATTGAACAATTGATCCCTCAACTGCTTCAACAATAGAAGCTCCAGCTAATTGCTCTGGTGATACGCAACCTTTAACTACAACTTTACCGTTCTCTGTTCTAGAGAATACGATGAAGTTCTTGTCAAGACCTTCAACACCGTCGTCACCCTTGTATTCATCAACGATTGACTTCTTGTTCTCTAGGTCAACTTCTTCCCACTCGCCATCAACTTGAACATAAGAAATTCCTCTGCTCTCTTTTGTCTTCTCTACTTTACCTACTTCTAGGTCAGCTGAAACAGCGTCCATTGTAATGAATACAAATGAAGCAGTCATCTTCTCTTTGTTCTTGTTAATCTTGCTTGTTGTGTCGTATGCAACTAGACCATGATCAACTCCTTGTAGAGCTGCCTTAGCGTCTTCTGCAACTTCGAACTTAAATCCTACTACTTGATCGTCTTCTTCATCGATCTCTGGTGTTAACTTAAATACAGTTGTAGCTGATGTTACTTTGAACTCGCCATCATCTGTTGTTAAGTAACCGTTTGTCTTATCATACTCTTCGTTGAATTCAACGAATGCATAATCATCATCATATGGATCTCCTGATAATCCAGCTTCAAGAACTGCAATAGCCTTGATTTCGTCTTTATCATTGAATTTAACCCATACGAATACGCCTTCACCGCTATCGCCTTCAGCGTTATCAAATACTTCGTCTTTTTCAATAAGTGTATCTACAAAATCAGCCTCTTTGAACTTAGATGAGAATTTGTACATTGTACCTTCTTCATCTTCACCATTTGCAAGTCTGATCTTAAGTGCTGTATCTCCTGTCTCAGGGTCTGTTACAACTCTGATACCATTTGACATTACAGCAAAGAAGTTATTTCCGTTTCCGTTTCCCTTAACATCTCCGAAATAAGCTTTTACAACTCTACCTAAGTAGTTAAGTACAAGCTCGATTTCTTTGTCTAGGTAATCGTTATCGCTCTTCTTCTTTGTTAATTTAGCAACTTCGTCTTCTACTTTTGTCTCGTCTTCGCCTTCATAAACGTTGCCTTTAATTCTCTTCTCAGTTGTCTTGTATTGAGCTCCGTCAACTTCGAAGTACATTCTTTGATCATCATCTTTTTCAAATGTTAATGATTCAAATGTTCCAGCAACTCTATTTCTAGCTACCATGTAGTAAGCATCACCAGTAACTTGGTCGTTATCTTCGTTAAGCTCTGTATAAACATCGCCCTCTTCGATATCGTCTCTTCTAGCCCACTTACCATCGATAATAACTAATGCGTCTTCATCGATCTTGCTTCTTAATGTAGATGGTTTAGCAACTTCTTTTCCTTCATCTGGAAGAGTCTTCATTACTAAATCTTCTTCGTAAGCTTGAACTTTCTTACCATCAACTTCACCTACAACAAATACGTTCTCAGCAAGTGCTTCTTTTGTATCTGGTTCAGCATTTAGCTTGTACTCTGTCTTTTCGATTTCAAGCTTGTCAGCATCAAGATTCTCAATGCTTGTAACTAATCCTTCAACAAATGAATATTCTGGAGTAATTGTTAAGAATGTAAGTTTTTCTTCATCTTTGTAGTCTTTGATTAAAGCAGATACTTTCATTCCAAGAACGAATCTTGAAATATCTGTGTCAACTTTAACATAACCTGTCCATGTTCCTGGCAAGCCCTTTTCATCTACATAAGCCAATGTAGCTCTAACTAGTTGATCCATCTTATCAGTATTAGAAACTGTGTAATCTGTTAGATATGCAGCCTTTTCATACCAATACTTAGGGAATTTAACATTAAGCATTAGATCTGTTCTAGCTTCAAGTGTCATTCCATTTCCTTGAGACTCTTGATAAATCTTCCACATTGGAGTTCTTAGCATATTCCATAGAAGAATAGCTGTGTTTCCTCTTGTAGCTGGCTTATCAGCTGTGTAAGGATCCATATCATCGTTTAACTCAAGTTCTACTGCTTTTAGTAGGTAAGCTGTTGGCCATGTTCCTTCAGCTTCTACTACGTTACCATAACCAAGTGCTCTTAAAGCCATTGTGAAAGCTTCAGCATATGTAACTTGGTTTTCTGGTTTGAATGTTCCATCTGGATATCCAACGATGATCTTGCTTTGTGCTGCAGCGTTGATATATCCTGATGCCCAATAGTTTGAAGCAACATCAGAGAATACTGTCTTTCCAGAAAGTGATTCAACTGAATCGCCTAAACCTAAGCAGATAACTAACATTTTAGCAACTTGTGCTCTTGTTAGGTTATCATTTGGACGGAAAGTCTCATCTGGGAATCCGTCGATAACTTTAAGCTCTGTTAATGCGTCAACAGCACCAGCGTATTTCATGTTTTCGCCTTCAAGATCTGAATAATCTACAGCGAATGCAGAAACACAAAGGCTAAGTACCATTGAAAGAGCTAGTAAAAGTGATACTATTCTTTTCATTTAGTATTTCCTCCTTGTAAAATTAAAAAAAATATTTTGAAAGGAAAAAGGTTAAATTAGATTAAGTTTCCTTTCGTTCTACTCTCTCATACTTAATCTAACGTTACGGATAAAGGAATTATGACACTTGAAATCATGTTCTCTCCATCTCGTTAATCAAATTTTAGCACTACTAATAATAGCGTCAATTTCTTTTATAAAATGTTTACTCAGTTTACATCTTTTTTACATTGTCCATTTTTATTTACGCATAATAGTGTTTCAAATGTTTTGTAAATGTAAAATAATTATGTTAATCTCGTCGTTTTGTAACGGTGGTGTAATAGTTCTGTAACAGACGAGATGTCCTTACGGAAGAGGCGAAGAGGCGAAGTGGCGAAGTGGGGACACGACATGTTCGCGTCAGAGCGGTCAGCGGGCTATGTATAAAAATTCTAAGTGAGCGTGGAAATGAGATAGAATGCCTTTTAAAGCACAAAATTACAAGCAATTAGAAAATTTTTTAGGTGCGTTTTCCGCCGGTTCCTGAAAAATTTTCTTATTGCTTGTATGACTGCTTTATTAGGCATTCTTCGAATTGGAGCATTCGAACGCAAGAATTTTTATACATAGCCCGCTGACCGCTCTGATGCGAACATGTCGTGTCCCCAGAACGTCCCCTCGGAACGCCTAAATCTATTCTTCTTTAATTATAATATCAATTTCATTTAAATAAGGCTCGATGCCTGTGACGCTTATTCTATATTTTGCACTTCCTACCAAACCTACCGAGGTATCATATTTTTTGACTTCGATACCATGCAAGTCTAGAACAATAAGGCCTCTTTTGGTATCGTAATCCACTTCAGAGTCCTTGTCTTCCTCGACAATAAACTTATTCTCTCCTCTTTCATGTACCATCTTACCATTTTCAATTTGAATGTATCCCTCTTCAAATTCAACCTTAATAACATCTTCCGTATTCGTTACAGTACATTCAAATTCTTCAGAGACTTCATCCTCATGCGTGCCATAGTATTGCTTTGATTTTAATACAACTTTCATATTTTACCTCTTTCTATGAAATAAGTGTCGCTCAAAGAGCGACACTACAAATTATTTCTCTATCTTAGTAATATTACCAATAATGTTAGAATCAAAAGTATAGTTATTTTTGTTTTTGTCTTCATTTGCTTTTTCTGCTATTTCAACTAATCTTTCGATTAACTCTGAATACTCAAGTCCATCATGTTTCCATAGATAAAATGCCATAGAACCTGGTATTGTATTAATTTCATTGATGTATACCTTGTCACTCGCTTCATCAATAATAAAATCTACTCGTGAAACACCTTTTGAGCATAATGCTTTAAATGCAGTTTTTGTGTATTCTTTTATTAGTGCTGTCTTTTCATCACTAATTTGAGCTGGGATTCTTCTATCCATGCTCTCCATGGTTCCTTGTTTAGCACCTGTAGAAACCTTTGCTCCACCAGACTTTTGAGACTTAGCGCCTCTTAAGTATTTGTCTTCAAATGACAAAAAGCCTTCCCAACTAATTGGTTCTTCTAAGCATGAAGTCTCAACGTCATCTAAATATCCAAGCGCACTACAATTAATCTCCTTTAGATTCTCTACAGCTTTTTCAACCAGAATTCTAAAGTCATAAGATATAGCAACTTCGATAGCAAAAATTAATCCTTCTCTATCTTTTGCTTTTGTAATTCCTATACTAGAGCCAAGGTTAGATGGCTTAACTATCATTGGATATTCCATCTTTTCCTCAATGCTTTTTAATACAGCTTCTTTGTCTTCTTCCCATTCTTCTCTTAAGAAATATGTGTATGGTAATACTGGAAGGTCATAAGACTCAAATACTTTTTTCATCATTATTTTATCCATACCAACGCTTGCACCAAGAACGCCAGAAGAAGAGTATGGAATATTAGCAAGCTCTAATAAGCCTTGCAAAGTTCCATCTTCGCCGTTCATTCCGTGCATAACAGGAATAACAACATCTAGTTTTATGAATTCATTTTTTGAAAGAAGACCTTTTCCTAAAATAATAAGACCATTTTTGTTTGGCTGAATAATTGCTTCTTTTAGTTTAGCTTTAACCTCATCAAACTTTTTATATGTTGAGGCATCTAACAATTCTGAACCTGTGTACCATTGTCCATCAGAATGAATATAGATTGGATAAACGTTATACTTTGATTTATTAACGTTTTCAATTAGTTGAAGTCCAGACACGATTGAGACGTCGTGTTCACAAGTGACACCGCCAAAAATTACGCCCATGTTTTTCATGAATAACATCCCCTTTGTGGCGCCAAGATTTGCGCCGAAACGATATTATATGATTGTAGCGGACAATTAAAGTTGTCCATGGCGCACGTGAGTAGCGCCGCTACGAAAGTGTGTGCATTTTATGGCGCACTCTAGTGCGCCGCTACGGAATATTTGATACAAGTTTAATCTGCTACGTAGTTTGGTCCAAGCACGATGGTAAAGTCTACATCTGCATCCTTCTTTGTCTCAGTTTCAAGTTTAAGTATTCCTACTATCCTAGAAACAGCCTTCAGCTCATTCTTAATAAATGTAGAACTTGAATAACAAGTAATGCTAGACAACTCGTTTTTAGTATCAATAATTGTGCTTACTCTAACTACGTCATATCCGGAATTATTTAAAATCTCGACTACTCTATTAAAGTCTCTAACGCTTGCACCATTATTAAGAACTTCTATTTTAAGTTTTTCTCCACTAGTTCTTGTAGTCTCTTTATCTTCTCCACTAATTAAGCTAATGTCTATTTTTGTCTCTCCACTGCTATCCAATTCTTCTTGAATTTCGGCAGCTTCTTCCGGAGTATACTTTTTGTTGAACATTTCATCAATTAACTCTTTTGCTTTCTTTTCGTTAATGAAGAAATATGAAATGCCATTGTCTGCGTATCCACCATATCCTGGTAAAGTTTCAATTCTCATTCTATCTGGCTTAAATGATACAGCATCATCAATATATTCTGGTATCAAATCTGTTACCGCATTAGTTTGAGTGTTCTTTAATGCTATCTCAATTAAGTCTCCTGCTTTTAAAAGATTTTGTGGTTCTAGGCATCTATAAACCATTGCCTTTATAAATGATTGCTGTGCCTTTACTCTATCAACATCTCCATTTGGATATCTTCTGAATCTACAGAATTGCTCTGCCTGGTCTCCATTTAGTTTGTATGTTCCTTTTTTAAGATGTATGTGCAAATTCTGAACAGGATCATCATAGTTCATGTTAACTGGCACAGTAACTGTAACGCCACCAACAGCATCAACTAAATCTCTTAAAACTTTTGTTTTAAACAAAACATAGTAATCAATCTCAACACCTGTGATTTCGGTAACAATGTTTACTGTGTTCATAGGATTTAATCCACGAGCATACGCAGAATTAATCTTGCCATCTACTGTTCCATCAACTTTAGAGTCTCTAGGTATAGACATAAGATTAATCTCTCTAGTATTAGGATCATATTTTCCTAGCATAATAAAATCTGTTAATGAATCATTTACACCCATAAACAAACATGTAATAGTTGGCTCTAACTCATTTTTGTTACTTACAATAATGTCTCCGCTTTCACCTTTAATGATTGTTTCGGAATTCTCTTTTTGTGCCCTAGTATATAGTACATACGCTCCAACACCAGCAACAAATAGTAGCACTATAACTATAAGCACAATAATAATTCTTATTAGTATATTTAAAACTTTTTTCATGGCAAAAAATACTTCCTCCTTCAGCACCTAGAAAAGCAGTTTAAGAATAATGTTATTCTCAAACATGATGCTAGCAATCAATGAACCTTTAAGAGCATCCGTTACAAATGTTAAATCTGTGATAGAACTTATAAAAGTGATGATTGCAAACGCAATATATAATTCTAAAAATCCCATGATTGCTCCGAAAAACAACCCCAGAATTTCATTTAACTGTTTCAAAACTGGCATTTGTACTATACCATTTAAAATAAAACTTGCAACAAATAACGTGACTTTTATTACTAAAAAGATAATAATTACGCTCAAAACCTTCATAATTGATTCTGAAATCTTTGTTGCCGCTTCTAGCTTAAGGTCTCTTTTTGTCTTTTCAAAGTCAAAGCTCTCAAGTATGCTTTGAGGAAATTGCTCAGAAAGAGTTTCAATTATGCCTTGCTCTGTTTCTTCTTCAGAAGAAGCAATTGCCTTGCTTTCATTTTTATTAGAATCCTCTTTGTCTGCTTCATAGTCATAATCGCAAATTCTTTCTATTATCCAGTCATCAATTTGAGTTTTTTCTGTGAGAATAACAGCTACCGGCTTATAGAACAAAAGTGCAATTCCAATTGCTATGAAAAAAGAAAATAAACTAATTGCTGTCTTTATAAAACCGCGCTTATATCCAAAGAAACCAGATAAAGCGACTATAGCTATTACAACAATGTCCATCAAATTAAACATATTTCCTCCCAAATTAAATGTTAAATAATTCGATCTTGTTTCTATACATTACTGCTAAACTCTTTCCATCATCAAAAATGTGCATCTTTTCAACCTTATCGGATATTCTAATCTTAGATAATATCCTTGCATTAGTATTTAGTACTGCTATTTCATTACCGAAGTTGATGCAAATTTTGTTTTTGTATGCTTCAATATCTTGAGGTGTTATATCAAATTCCTGCTTTGAATTTTCTTCTTTGTAAATCGTAATCTCTGCTATTCCTTCTTTTCCCTTTCCCATAACAGTAGGGAAATCTCCATTTATAGAAACTAGCAGTGTTTCCTTCTCATCTAAACCACAAATCTTTTCAAATCCGGCTCCGTTGAACTTGTAAATACCTCCCATGGTATAAGCTATAACGCCAGCCTTATCAATATCTAAGTCTATTAATAGTTCGTCAGTTGGAAGCTCATATTCCTTCATGTAATCTTCTGCCGAGCTTTTACCCTTTATTTTAGATACTTCAATAACTTTAACTATTGATTTTGCTCTAAGTCCAAGTGTATCTATTTGAGAAATATATAAGTTTTTGTTGTCTTCTGAAAGTACGCAATTAACTGCATAAGAAGAAGCCAAATATGTGGCAAGCTGTTCTTTACCAGATGGTGAAAAGACTTTGACTCCACTTTTGTAACCATTAGGTGCAAATATTACTGAAAAATAGCCGTTTTTATTGATGGTAACAAACTTAACTTCTGAGCCCAATTCTATCTTGGAATGAAAAGCTCCGCCTTTGTATAAATATGCTGTATTTGTATCTTTTGCAACTACAATGGAGTACTCTCCATCAGAATCGGCAAAATATCCGCTAGAAACTACGCTTTTTTCATCCAAAAGCTCAGTATCTTTGGAATATAAAGAGATTGTCTTGCCATTAGCAATAACTAGCTCTTTTTTTCCAGATATTATTTGAGGATTTATTCCTTTTATGTCTGCGACTTTTTCTATATATGACCAGTCTCTTCCCTCTATGTATGCAGAAATCTTGTCATAGTTTAGCACAATGACTAGGGCAACACAACCACATATAAGCAAGGCTACAAGTGCATTAAAAATCTTCTTTAACATAATTTACTCCCAAAAATATGGTACAAATCTTTATTACTAGAAATTATACCACACCTTAAGTATTAGTCAAAATTAAATGCAGTTAAAAACTTCAAATAAAGCTACTAATCAATTGATAATTTACGTAGGGCAAATGTTATAAAATAAATGATGCTCGAAACAAGCACAATTGTTGGCCCTGTTGAAACCCCCAAATAGTATGATGCAAATAAGCCTACTAAGCCAGCGCCTATTGAAAAAACAACTGACCATAAATGATATGCTCTCATGTTCTTTGAAATGTTTCTGCTTGCAGCAGCAGGAAGGATTAATAGTGAATTAATAATTAGTATTCCAACCCACTTTATAGACATCATAACAATTGTTGCCACTAAAATCACGAATATGTTTTCAATTAGTTTAACATTTATTCCCTTGCTCTTCGCAAGTGTTGGATTAACTGATATCCCAAGAAGTTTGTTGAAATTGAAAATCCAAAATACAAGTACTACTACAGCAGTGATTAAAAGATATATTATTTCTTGTGGCAAGATATTTAAAATATCTCCAACTAAATAGCTTGAAATTTCAGTATAATTACCTGTTCTTGTAAGGATAACAAGTCCAAGAGCAATCGCTGTTGATGAAAACACGCTAATAATTGTGTCTTTAGATGCTATTCTTGAAGCATTAATTCTGTTTAGTAATACTGCAAATATAATTGCAAATACAATCATAGAAAGTGTGCTATTTGAAATGCCCAAAAGCATACCCAAAGCAATGCCAGTATATGCGCTATGGCCTAATGCATCTGAAAAGAATGCCATTTTGTTATTTACTATCATAGTACCAATTAGTCCAAATAATGGTGTAATGATTATAATAGCAAACAGTGCATTTCTCATAAATTCATAATCAAGAATGCTCACTTTAACACTTCCTTTCTATACATTTCCAAATGTCTCTTTAAACACTTCGGAGTTAAATACTTCATCTGGCGTTCCTTCGCAGACAACTTTTTTATCTAGCATAACAACTTTATCAGCATACTTTTTAACGTAATCAAAATCATGAGAAACAAGTATAACAGCAAGGTCATGCTCATTTTTTAATTCTGCAATTCTACTATAAAACTGTTCCTTGCCATTTTTATCCATTCCAGAAATAGGCTCATCTAGTATTAACAAGTCTGGGTATGGAATAGTAGCTATTGCCATCATTACTCTTTGAAGTTCTCCACCTGAAAGCCTTGATACTTTGCTATCTATTAGATTTTCCGCCCCGAACTCTTTTAAATGCTCTTTTATTTCCTCATGTATTTTTTTATCTTTTACAAGAAATACTGGCTTATTGTAGCAGAAGCTAGTTGCCATATCATAAACCGTCATTGGCGAGTTCTCAATATTAATATTTTGTGGAACATAGCCAATTCTTATTTTTTTGTTATTATCAGTTTTGTTCTTGTAGACAATCTCCCCGGTATGCTTTATCTCACCAAGCAAAGCCCTAAGTAGTGTTGATTTGCCAGCGCCATTTTTTCCAATCAAAACAGTCAGACTGCCACAGTGTATGTGAAGGCTAATATTATCTAGTATAACGTCGTTTCCCGCTGTAAATGATATGTTATTTATTTTTGTGCAACAATCTCCACAACTTCCACTCATGTTTTTCACATCCTTTATGATAGTGCTTCCTTAAGCACCTCTAAATTATTATTCATAGCATTTATGTATGCATCTTTACTCATTTCTCCAGTAACTAAAGGGTCTAAGCTGTATACATTTACTTTTGTTTCTCTAGCAATAGTATCTGCAGCCGTTCTACTATATTGTGGTTCCGCAAATATTGCTTTTACATCTTTTTGTTTTACTTCATCTATAATCTCTGCCACGTCTCTACTACTAGGATAAGTTCCTGGCTCTCTTTCAATAACAGATACTATATCTAGCCCAAATTCATCAGCAAAGAATTCAAATGCTTCATGGAATGTTACTATCTTTTTGTTTTTGATTTTGTCTAGCTCTTCATGCATTTTATTCTTAAGGTCTGTTAGTTTCTTTATATAGTTTGAAGCATTTTCTTTATAAATCTCTGCATTGTCAGGATCAATTTTTGAAAGCTCTCTTGCAACATTTTCTACTTGCTTTATATATAAACAAATACTTACCCAATAGTGAGAATTGATTTCATGCTCATCATCTTCAGAATCGTCATGCTCTTTATCTATAGAATCTAGGATTCCGTCACTAGCATTAATTACCTTTAAATCCTTGTATGTAGAAACAGCTTTATCTATAAAGCTTTCCATGCCATCACCATTTGCAACTAATACATCAGCATGCCCTAACTTTATCATATCTGTAGTTGTTATCTGATAATCATGAAGGCACCCTGTTGTTTGTGCTGTTAAATTGCTTACAGTGACATTGCTAGCACCATCAGCAACATTAAGAGTTAGCACATACATTGGGTAAAATGAGGTTACAATATTAAATTTCGAATCATCTATGCTATTTTGCTGACAAGCGGAAAGCAAAAATAAAAGAATTAGTGTCAACAAAGCATATTTTAAAGTGTTTTTCATGTCTTCCCCCATGCTCTAAAATTCCCAAAAATTATACCACAGAAGCTATTTTACGTCAACCAAACGGACTTTTAAAAAACGCTCAAATGCCGTAAAGCATGAGCGTTTATCACAATTCATTATTTATTATTCTTCATAGCCTTGCCAGCCTCTAAAGGAAACTCGGCATCAAATAAGCCTGTTCCTGCAACTAGCATTGTGGCTCCAGCAGTTATAGCATCTGGAGCAGTCTCTTCGGTAATGCCTCCGTCGACTTCTATAATACCATTAAAACCAGCCTTTTTAATGTTTTCTACTTTTGCAAGAGTCTTAGGTATTAGCTTTTGCCCACCATATCCAGGCTCCACTGTCATGACTAAAATTAAATCTACTTTTCTAAAGACGTTTCTTAGAAGACTTTCTGTTGTATTAGGTTTTATTGCAACTCCAACCTTAGCTCCAAGCCTACGAATCTCTGATGATATTTCTTCAAACTTTTTCATATTAATCATCATAGTCTTGCTATCTAAAACCGTCTCTATATGAAATGTAATTATATCTGCACCGTCATAATTTGAAAGCTCTCTTTCTGGTTCGTCTACCATAAGATGAACATCAAGTTGCTTTGTTTCAAATCGCTTTGCATTTTTGAACATATCAATTCCTGGCGTTTTGTTTGGAACAAAGATTCCATCCATAACGTCAATATGAATATAATCAATTACTTCTTTTAGTTCTGCAATTCTACTATGTAGCTCCATTTGCTTCACGTTAAGAATTGATGCTGAAAGCTTAATATTTTTAGCCACTTTGTCACCTCCTAAAACTACCATTTTGAGGAATCTTTTAATTTTTGATAAAACTTGCAATATCTTTCATACCTACCATAATCTATTTTTCTATCTTCTGCGGCAGACCTAACTGCGCAATTTCTTTCTTTTATGTGAGAGCAACCACGAAACTCACATTTGTCGATGTATGGAATAAACTCTATAAACAATTTGTCAAGATCTGTGCATTGAATGTCATTGATTTCATAAGTTGAAAATCCTGGCGTATCAGCTATATATGAACCCGGTGCAATTTTATATAGTTCAACAAACTTTGTTGTGTGCTTTCCTTTTTCTGTTTTTTGTGATGTTTCGCCTTCTTCTGTAATATCTTCATCAAACAGATTATTAGTTAATGCAGATTTTCCAACCCCTGAGTTACCAGTAAATGCTGTTATTTTGTTTTGTAAAAAGATCGCTAATTTTTCTATCCCAACACCATTTTTAGCATCAGTAGTAACTACCTGATAGCCTATCTTTTCGTATGTTTGAACTAAACCATCATACTCTTGAGACAAGTCTATTTTATTAATGCATATTAGCGGAGTAACACCTTTTTTCTCAGCCATAATAAGCTGTTTGTCTAAGAGTTCTAAATCTGGAACTGGGTTTGTTGTGGCAACAACAATTACCATTTGATCTATATTGGCAATTGCAGGTCTAACAAACTCATTTCTCCTAGGATAAACCTTTTCGATTACCTCACCATTTACTTCAACTAAATCTCCAACAACAATGTTCGTTTTCTTAAACTTGAATAATCCTTTTGCTTTGCAGTCACAAACCGTATCGCCTAAGTCAACTTTATATAAATCTGAATTAACTTTTACTACAGTTCCTTTAATGACTACCACTCCTTAACTAATCTGAAATTAGCATTTCTGAATCTAATGCATCATCAATATAAATTCTGATTATACCTGTTGCATCTCCCGGATAAGAGATTTGTACTTGTCCGTCGCCTCTCTTATGCTCTTTGTTGTATATAACTTTTCTGCCTTTGATATCACCATTTAGTTCTACTCTAACCATAAATGTATCTCTACTGCCCTTATTAACTAAGCTTAATGTTAAGTACTTGTCCGCAACTGGTGCAATAGTAGGTATTGGTGTAGGCTTTGGTGTAGCTGTAGGTGCAGGTACTGGAGTAACTTTTGGTGTAACAACAGGTGTGTTTGTTGGAACAACTACGATGTCTGGTTCTTCACTAGGTACTGGTGTTGTACCTGATAAATTATTATATACAAGCGTAACTTCTTTTTTGATTTTTACTTTTTCTTTTGCATTTATGCTTTGACTAATTAGTACTCCATCTTCTTTATCTGGAAGATTTGTGTATTTAATAATTGGGACTAATTCTAATGCTTCAAGAACTTCTTTTGCTTCTTCTTCACCATATGCAAATAAATCTGGCATATATACCATGCCTTCTGGTAATCCCTTGCTTACATATACAGTGATTATTTCGCCAGTATATGTCATCTCTTCTGCTTTTGGATCTTGTCTAATAACTCTGCCAACTTCTACGTCGTCATTTTCTTCCTCAACAACTTTTATTTCCAAATTAACATCCCTTAGTGCTTTTGTAGCAGCAGTAACAGAAAGACTAGTTAAGTCTGGAATTTTAACTTGCTCTTGCCCAGCGCTAAGTGTTAAACCAATTTTAGTCCCGACAGATATTTCTTCGCCAGACTCAAACTTTTGCTTTATAACATAACCCTTTGGATAAACACTATCTTGATATCCTGCAACCTCAACTACAAATCCTAAGTTTTCCAAAACAAGTCTAGCCTTTTCTTCGCTAGAACCAATTACGTTTGGAACTACGGCTGTTTTTGTAGGTTCCATCATTTTATCGAATAAATACTTACCACCTAATACGAATAATGCAAAGAATAATATCAAAAGAAGTAACTTTAATAGGAAAGATCCTATCCCACCTGAACGTTTAACTTTTTTTCTAGCCTTTGACATATTAACTCCATTTTTCTTTTCAGTTTTTAAAGGAACTACTTTCTTTGTATAATCATCAGCTGTTGCCATTCCCTTGTTAACATGTGGGACTCTTTGTGTTGCATAAAGTGATTCGTGATTACTTCCAACCGAATCAGAATCTGGACTCTTAATGATTGTTTGTAAATCATTATATAATTCAACAGCACTTGAATATCTACCACTAACTTCCTTGTGCATCGCCTTCATGATGATATTATTTAGGCCTGTAGGAATCTCAGGAATAATCTCCTTTGGCTGAACTGGTTCTTCTTTAAGATGCTTCATTGCAACAACTACAGCGCTATCTCCATCAAAAGGAAGCTTGCCTGTAACCATTTCATAAAGAACTATACCTAAAGAATAAATATCTGACTTTTCATCAGTATATCCATTTCTAGCATGCTCTGGTGAAAAATAATGAACGCTTCCTAAAGAGCTAGACTTCGCATTGATAGTACTAGAAGATGCTGCTTTAGCAATTCCAAAATCTGTAATCTTTGCGATTCCTTCTTTAGTTATAATAATATTATGAGGCTTAATGTCTCTATGAATGATGTGATTCTTATGAGCAGTTGAAAGACCAGCAGCTATTTGCGAACCAATCTTAGCAGCCTTCTTCCAATCAAGCCTTCCTTCTTTTTGAATGATGTCTTTTAATGTTTTTCCTTCAACTAATTCCATTACTATAAAATGGATATCGCCCTCGTTTGCAACATCATAAATAGAAACGATGTTTGGTTGAGAAAGTGAAGCTGCTGATTGCGCCTCGATTTGAAAACGTTTAATAAACTCTTGGTCACCAGCAAATTCATCTTTTAGAACCTTGATAGCTACAAATCTGTTTAGCTTATTATCTTTAGCTTTATAAACTGTAGCCATGCCACCATTACCTATTTTTTCTACAACCTCATAACGATTCGTTAGAGTTCTTCCTACTAATTCCATTTGTCTCCCTCCAAATTAGGAAATATCTTAATTAGATATTATTATTGCACTAACATTATCTTTTCCGCCGTTTTGATTTGCTTTTTCAATTAGCTTTTTACATGCCGTATTAATGTCGTGCATATTTTTCATTATTATTTCAAATATATATTGATCATCAACCATGTTTGTAAGACCATCGGAGCAAACCAGAATCGTATCTCCCTTAACAAAGCCTTTCGTGATTATATCTGGCTTAATAGATTTTTCACACCCAAGCACTTTAAGCAGAGCATTCTTTTGTGGATGATTCTTTGCCTCATCCTCTGTAATCGCTCCCTGCTTAACAAGTTCTTGAACGTATGAATGATCTTTAGTAATTTGTCTCATAACATTTTGTCTAATTCTATATACTCTACTATCACCTATGTGACCTATATGAATTCTTCCACGATATACAAGAACAACTATCAATGTTGTGCCCATACCGGTTAATTCCGGATCTTCTTTAGAAGCTTCATATACTTTAGAATTAGCATAATGCATTGCATTTCTGACAAGCTGCTCTAACTCTAACTTTGTTCGCTCTATCTTTATGAAATTTTTTCTAACATATTCTTTAACACTTTGTGCTGCTATTGAGCTTGCTTTCTCTCCGCCGTTAACTCCACCCATACCATCTGCCAGAACAAAAAGTTTCATACTTTCTTGTTCTCCAGGTATTATGATGAAGTCCTCATTTTGCTCTCTAACAAGCCCTATATCGGTGTATCCACAAAAACGCATATATAATCACCTCAGCCTTCTATATGCTTATTTTTCTGCAAATAACAAATATACTTTTTAAAATAAAATTACACTCTTATTATATATTTAAAAAACATTAATATCAATTATTTACTTTAAGAGTTATTTTCTTCTTTTTGTTTTCTAACAAGTTGTCCACATGCGGCGCTAATGTCTGAGCCAAGTTCTCTTCTAACTGTTGCAACAATACCTTTTTCATTTAGTGTATCTCTAAATGCAAGAATTTTTTCTGTAGAACTTTTTTCATATATTCCATCTTTAATTTTATTTATTGGAATTAAATTCACATGTGCAAGCATTCCCTTTAAAAGCTTCGCAAGATGAAGCGCATCTTCTTTAGAATCGTTAACTCCATCTACTAGAGCATATTCAAAAGTAATTCTTCTGTTTGTTTTTTCTATGTAATACTTACATGCATCTATCAATTCTTCGATACTATATTTTTTATTTATAGGCATCATTGAAGACCTTACATCATTTTTACTGCTGTGAAGAGAAATGCATAGGTTACATTGTAATTCAAATTCATCAGCAAGCTTTCTAATCTGCGGTACGATACCACATGTTGAAATGCTAATATGTCTCGCACCTATGTTTAGCCCTTTAGGATCATTAATAATATGAATTGCACGCATAACATTGTCATAATTATCAAGTGGTTCGCCTATTCCCATGAATACAACATTTGATATCTTTTCGCCAGTTTGTTTTTCTATCTCTAGTATTTGCGAAACAATTTCGCCAGCAGTAAGGCTCCTAACAAAACCTATTCTGGCAGAAGCGCAAAAGTTGCATCCCATTTTACAGCCCACTTGATTTGATACACAGGCAGTGTTTCCATATTTATACTTCATCATAACGCTCTCAATAGCGTTTCCATCTTTTAAGGTAAATAGGAACTTAACGGTACCATCCTTTGACTTTTGTGACATGGAATCAGTGATATTTTGAATATAATAGTTACTACTCAATTTTGCTATTAAATCTTTAGAAAGGTCTGTCATTTCAGAAAAATCATTTACACCTCTAAAAAGCCATGCAAAGATTTGCTTAGCTCTGAACTTCTTTTCTCCTATTGATGCCAATTCTTCTTCAAGCTCTGATAGAGTAAAATCTCTAATATTCTTCAAAAAATCACCTCCTATTTTTTCTTATGAAGCTTTGCCATATAAAAGCCATCCGTTCCATCCACGTTTGGAAAAAGCTGCTTTTCTTCTAGTAGTTCAAAATTATTATTTTCTTTTAAGAACTCTGCTATTTGAAGATTGTTTTCTTCTTTTAAAATAGTGCAGGTACTATACATCATTATTCCATCAGGCTTTAAGTACTCTGCGCCACAGTTAAGAATCTTTCTTTGTGTTTCTATTAAATCTTTTTGTTCTTCTTTCTTTGTCCATTTTATGTCTGGCTTTTTCCTAATTACACCAAGTCCAGAACATGGCACGTCTAAAAGAATTCTATCATACTTTTCTTTTAAGTTTTCTTTATACTCCGTAGCATCATTTTGTGAAGCATTTACAATAGAAACATTTAGCTTGCAACATAGCTCTATTATTAGCTCCACTCTATGCTCATGAATATCCCATGCATCTATAGTGCCCTTATTGTTCATTAGCTTTGCAATATAAGTTGTCTTTCCACCAGGGCTTGCGCACATATCTAAAATAGTTTCATTTTCTTTTGGCTCGAGCATTAAGCAAACAAGCTGTGCAGCTTCATCTTGAACAATAAACTTGTCGCTTTCCACCTTTGGCAAATGCTCTAGAATAACACTATCTGGAAGATTGCCTTTTTTGCATTTGATATTCTCGTCTTCAAATTCTTTAATTAACTCATCTCGTGTGATAACACTTGTATTAACTCTAATTGAAATGCTAGGCACTATATTATCTGCATCAAGCAACGCTTTAACAAAATCTTTGTCATAGTACTCTAATAGCTTTTCAACCATCCATTGAGGGTGAGATGTTTTAATTGCTAGTTTTTCTGTTTCTTCTAATGTGGTGTCTGCATCAATTTCATTAAATAAATTTTGGAGTTCTTCCTTTTTTATCTTTCTTAAGACTGCATTTACGAATCTGCTCGAAGCTATATGACCGTATCTTTTGGCCAACTTTACGCTTTCATTTACAGCTGCGCTCTCAGGAATTTTGTCTAAAAAGCATATCTGATAAATTCCCATTCTAAGAATGTTTAATATCCAAGGAGATATTTTTTTAATTTTAATTGATGAATACTTTTTTATAATTTCGTCTAATGTAATCTTCCAAGTTGTGACTCCATAAACGATTTGAGAAACTAAGGATTTGTCAAGAGCTGACAAATCCTTCTGAGTACGCAATTCTTTATTTAGGGTAATGTTCGAGTAAGCCTCTCCTATTTCAATCTTATATAGTATAGATAAAGCTACTTCTCTTGCAGATTGCAAATAAACATCTCCTTTTTTGTTTTGTGAATTATGGTGCATGTTATATGCCATAATTGATTATTGTTTTAAATCATTAACTCTTTTTTTGGTTAGTCCAAATTTATATCTGATGGCTTCAACGATTCTGTAGCAAGCATTACCATCACCATAAGGGTTAACTGCTTTGCTCATCTTTTCATACTCGTCTTTCTCAAGTAGAAGCTTAGTTGCTTCTTCAACTATCTTCTTTTTGTCTGTACCAACAACCTTAACAGTACCAGCAGTAACCGCTTCTGGTCTTTCTGTTTCGTTTCTAAGAACTAGTACGGGCTTTCCTAAAGAAGGAGCCTCCTCTTGAATTCCACCAGAATCTGTTAAAACTAAAGTTGATTTGTTCATAAGATTGTGAGTTGTAATTACTTCTAGCGGCTCAATAAGATGAACGTTTTCTATTCCATCTAATATACTATGAGCAGTTTCTTGAACTGCAGGGTTTAGATGAACCGGATAAACCACCTCAACGTTTGGAACAGTAGTTGCAATTTCTTTTACTGCTTCGCAAATATCTTCTAATGGTTTCCCTAAGTTCTCTCTTCTATGTGCTGTCATAAATATTACTTTTTTACTGAAATCTATTTTTTCAAGTACAGGATGCGTAAACTTATAGTCTTCCTTAACAGTAGTCTTTAATGCATCAATTACTGTATTTCCTGTAACAAATATGTTCTCTTCTTTTACATGTTCTTTAAGTAGATTTTGCTTATTATTCTCTGTTGGTGCCAAGAATAAATCAGCAATTTGAGTAACAAGCTCTCTGTTCATTTCTTCTGGGAATGGAGAATACTTGTCATAAGTTCTAAGTCCTGCTTCTACGTGACCAACCATTACTTTTGAATAAAAGGCTGCTTGAGCGGCTGATAATGTAGTAGTTGTGTCACCATGAACAAGCACTATGTCTGGTCTTTCTTCTTGGATAACGTCAAACACACCGTTTAATACTTCTGATGTGATATGTGTAAGAGTTTGTCTAGCTTTCATGATGTTCAAGTCATGGTCTGGTTTTATATTAAATGCCTCAAGGACTTGGTCTAGCATTTCTCTATGTTGTGCAGTAACGCAAACTATTGTCTCAATTTCAGGTCTCTTTTTAAGTTCAAGAACTAGAGGGCACATTTTGATAGCTTCAGGTCTAGTTCCAAAAACTAGCATAACTCTAAGTTTTTCTCCGCCATCAGTAAAATTAATGACTTTTGACTTAGGTAATGCTTTACGAGCTTTTATAATAAGGTTTCTTCTTTCTAGCAAAACGAAAATAACCATTATAACTAGAAATGTAATAGCCTTCCAAGCCGAGCTCTCCATAAGTACTATTGCAAAAACACCAAACATTGCAGCTATTGAATATAAAACTAAAACAGCTTGCTTTTGAGAAAGTCCTAAATCAACTAATCTGTGATGTAAGTGGCCTCTGTCTGCCTGCATTATAGACTTGCCTGATAATACTCTTCGAACTATAGCAAACAGCGTATCAAAAAGCGGAAGTGCTAGAATTATTACTGGAAGAATAATTGCCATAAGTGTATATGTCTTTGCCATACCCATCATAGAAATTGTTGCAAGAGTATAGCCAATAAAGTTAGATCCAACATCTCCCATGAATGTCTTTGCAGGATTAAAGTTATATGGTAAGAATCCTAAAATCCCACCTAAAAGTGCAGCTGCGAGAATAAGTGCAATTTGGGCTGAACCGTTTAAAACAAAAATTATAATAAGCGATAAAATACCAATAGCTGATACTCCTCCTGCTAATCCGTCTAATCCGTCCAAAAGATTAATTGCATTAGTTACTCCAACAACCCACATCATTGTGATTAATACTGAAAGGATATCATTTAGGCCATATATTTCCAAAAATGGAATATCAATATATAGAATTCTAACTCCACTTAGGACTACGCAAAACGCTGCTAGAAGCTGACCGCCAAGCTTAACCATTGGTTTAAGGCCTTCATTTTTGATATTAATATCATCCATAAATCCAACAGCCGAAATGATAATAGCTCCTAAATAAAATCCCCATAAATTTACTTCTTTTAAATTTGCTGTTCTATCTATACTGCATAATAAAAACATTATTAGTGTAGCAATGAAAAAGCCTGCAATAAAAGCCACTCCACCAATTCTTGGCATTGGTTTTGAATGAGCTCTTCTTTCATCCTTAGGGATATCCATTGCTCCGACTCTACTTGCTAATCTAATAGAAAATGGCGTTAAAATAGCCGATGAAACACACGCAATGACAAATGTCATCAAAAGATTTAGCCATTCACTTGAAGACATATTAAGACACCTAACCTTCCTCGAACTTTCTTATCTTATCTATTCTCCTTTGATGTCTTTCGCCTTCAAATTTCGATTTTGTCCAGGCATTAATAATGTCAATAGCCTCTTCTTCTGTAACATATTCTGCAGGTATAGCAATAATATTTGCATCTTCATGTCTCTTTGCAAGCTCGCCTACTTTAACATTGTAGCAAAGTGCGCACCTAATCCCTGGCACTTTATTTGCACAAATATCTACTCCTATACCAGTTCTGCATATTAAAATTCCCTTTTCTTGAACACCTTTTGAAACATCCTTAGCAAGTGGAAAAGCTACGTCAGGATAATCGCAAGAGCTATCTGAAAAGGTTCCATAGTCTTTAAAGTTTTCTTTCCCTAGAGTTTTGATGATATGTTTTTTTAGTTCGTACCCTCCATGGTCACTTCCTATAGCAAACATATATTCCTCCTTTTGACTTTCTAAAATTCAACTCATTATATCACAAATTGGCTATTTTTCAAGCATTTAGTTTGTGTTTCTGGGGAAGGAAATTGTGGGGACACGACAGCGAGGTGCCGATTTGGGGAGTTGTGGGGACACGACAGCGAGGTGCCGATTTGGGGAGTTCTGGGGACACGACAATCAGCTTCCAATTTTAGCACCTCGCTGTCGTGTCC
>JAEEGL017253534.1_pt1 | contig 27111 bp, 28 predicted proteins | sample 9134231 | NCBI WGS metagenome assembly JAEEGL01 (sample SAMN16246548, study PRJNA631951) | gut metagenome | biome: gut microbiome; feature: rumen; material: fiber-attached | host: Bos | place: Iran: Karaj | collected 2018-10 | reverse complement strand
GGTGCATATACAGTCAAGAGTATGAAGGTTATCCTTCCAAATGAGAATTTTAAATACAAGTCGTCGACTATGGTTAAGCCTGGCGGTAGCGAGGTCGATATTTATGGCGGTGCATATTTTGAAAGTGACAATGGGGTAATTGCAGAACTGGCATACGGTTTCGACAATTACTATCAGTGTGGTTTTGAAATTTGGGGTAGCAAAGGCAAGTTGACATCCACAAGGGCATATACGGCACCGGCAGGTTTGTCTCCAAAGATTATAATTGAAACTACAGACGATGGCAGAAAGGAAATTGAACTTCCTTCGTGCGACCATTTTGCAGAAGTCGTGAAATATTTTGCAGAATGTATTGACGGTGGTGATTTTGAAAAAGAGTACAACCAGAACTTGTTGCAGGCAAAGATGCTGAATGAAATGAAGGATGGCTCTAAAAAATGATTAACTTTGCAAGAATTTGTTGATAAAAAAGATTTTATGGCAGTAGAGAAAAAGAACATATATGTTACTCAGCCGACACTTGCTCCGTTGGGTGAGGTAACTGAAATTATGCAGAGAATTTGGGATTCGGGAATAATGACTCACAATGGTCCATTGGTACAGCAGTTCGAGAAGGAAACCCGGGCATTTCTCGGGTGTTCAAATTTGGTTGCTTGTACTAATGGAACGATTGCCTTGCAGATGGCTATTCGTGCATTGGAATTGAAGGGCGAGATAATTACAACTCCTTTTACCTTTATCGCAACAATAAGTTCCATAATGTGGGAGCATTGCACTCCGGTATTTGTTGACATTGACCCGGAAACTTTAAACATTGACCCCGAAAAGATTGAGGAGAAGATAACCTGCCATACGGTTGCGATAATGCCAGTTCATGTTTTTGGCAATGCCTGTGAGATTGATAGGATTGACGAGATTGCAAAGGCTCACAACCTAAAAGTCATATACGATGCAGCACATGCTGTAGGGGTTAAATATAAGGGTGAATGTATATTCGATTATGGAGATGTTTCTGCAACGAGTTTCCACGCAACAAAGATGCTGAATACGGCGGAAGGTGGCGGTGTGATAACTCGCAACAAGGATATTGATGAAAAATTGCGTAGAATCAGATTCTTTGGTTTCGAAAATCACGCTGATATTGTTGAGGATGGTTTCAATGGTAAGATGACCGAGGTTCATGCTGCATTAGGTCTGGCAAATCTCAAGTATTTGCAGGCAGCCCTTGACGACAGGAAAAAGAAATATGCGATTTATAAGTCGGAACTATCAAGGAATGCATCTCTTTCGTTCCAAAAGATAACATCCGACTGCAACTACAGTTATTTTCCATTGATATTTGCAACAGAGGCAGACTTGTTTAAGGCTGTGTCGAAACTTAACGAAGAGGGAATATATCCGCGTCGGTATTTTTATCCGTCTGTAAATACTTTTAGAAAGCTTGTGCCGTATGTAAGTATGCCAAAGTCAGAAGACATAGCAAGCAGGATATTGTGTTTGCCATTGTACTATTCGCTGAGCGAAGAGGATATGGAGAGAATTATAAGGTCAATTGTTTAAATAAAGCAATATATAATGCAGACATTGCCTTATGGGAATGCGCACATTCGAAGACATAAAGGAACTGATAGAAAATGGTGAGAGCCGTACGCTTGAGTTGAAAAAATCAACTGGGGAGCTCAAGGATGCTATGCATACGGCTTGCGCCTTTCTGAATTCGGACGGAGGTGTGCTGATTTTTGGAGTAAATCCATCGTTAAAGATTGTCGGTCAGGATGTGTCGGATACAACGCAACTAGAAATTGCACAAGCAGTAAAAGGAATCGAACCAGTTGCTGATATAAGGATAGAATATGTTGACCTCCCTGACAATTCTGGTAAAAAACTAATTGTGATGGATTGTGATGCCTTTGTACGAGGTCAGCATCCGTTCACTTTTCGAGGATGTCCCTATTACAAGGTTGAAAGTGCCACTATGGTCATGCCTCGCGATATGTACGATGAACGGATTCGTGAAAACCGTCCGCAGTTGTTTGGTTGGGATGTGCAGGATGCATACGGAGTCGATTTTTCTGATTTGGAAGAAGACCGCATTAGGAATGCTGTCCGATTGGGAGTTGCTGGCGGTAGGTTGAATGCATCGGCAGAAGGCGATTCGGTAGTATCATTGCTTAATAAATTCAAATTGCTCAACAATGGCAGACTTTCACAGGCTGCCGTTATGCTTTTTGCCAAGGAAAGCAGATACTATCCTCAGCTTTTGTTGCGAATGGCTCGTTTCAGAGGATTGGATAAAAATGAATTTATTGATAATCGGCAGGCAACAGGCAATTTTTTTGATTTGCTGGATGCAGGTATGGATTTTTGTTTCAAGCACTTGAATCTTCATGGCAAGATTGTAGGGGTACGGCGTGTGGAAACTTTGGAAATTCCACAGGAGGCTTTGCGTGAGGCATTGATAAACGCATTGTGTCATCGCGATTACAATAACATACACGCAGCGGTAAGTCTGGCAATCTACGATGATAGGGTTGAGATAATAAATCCGGGGACTCTTCCTCCTGATTTGACAATAGAAAAATTGAATCTGCCACACGCTTCTTCGCCTCGAAACTTACTTATAGCACAGGTTCTGTATAGAACAACATTTATCGAGAGTTGGGGCTCGGGTGTTCGGCGAATGACGGAGGTTTGTGTTGCTAATGGAGTGAAGGCTCCTGTCTTTTCTGTGCTGGACAATAATTTTGCTATTACATTTTATTATGGCACTAATCGTTTAGGAGAGGTTTCTGAGAATGACATTCAAAACCATCCAGAAAACCATCCAGAAAACCATCCAGAAAACCATCCAGAAAACCTTACAAATAGGCAGAGAGATATTTATGAGTACTTGAGACAGCATCCCCAAGCGACATTTAGTGATATTGTTGCAAATGTTGAATCGGCTACAATGGGAGGGTTGAAATATAATATTAATGTATTAAAGCAGAAAGGCCTAATTACCCGCGTTGGTCCCGACAAAGGTGGCTATTGGCAAGTAAACGAAAATGTCGATACTAAAACAGAAAATCTATGAAACTCGCTATATTGCAACCATATTTTATGCCCTGTTTAGAAAATCTAAAATCGTATTTCGTAAATCGTAAATATTTTTGTATCTTTGCGAAAAATAGATTTGAATGAAACATTTGCTTATAATAGGTGCCAGAGGTTGGGGACGAGAGATTTATTGGACAGCCCAGAATACTTATGCTTATCAAAGAGGAGCCTATGATATTAAAGGATTTCTTGATGATAAACATGATGCTTTGGATGGTTTAGTTGGCAAATTCCCTCCTATTATAGGTTCTGTAGAATCTTACCAAATTCAAGAAGACGATGTTTTTTTTTGTGCTTTAGGTAATCCTATGTATCGACGAAAATATGCTGAAATAATTGAAACAAAAGGTGGTAAGTTTATATCGCTAATTGATCCGTTTGCAATAATAAGTCCTAATGCCATAATTGCACCAGGGACTAGTATTGGTGCGTTTGCGATTGTATCAGATAATGTTAAGATTGGTAAACATGCCATGATTCATAGTTTTTGCACACTTGGACATGATTCACAAGTATGCGACTATGCGTCTTTGGAGGCATATGTATTTTTAGGGGGGCACTCTGTTGTCGGTGAAATGTCCGTTATGCATACAAAGTCTTCTGTTATTCCTTATAAAAAGGTTGGTAGGAATGTTGAAGTGGGAATAAATAGTGCGGTTATGCGTAATATAAACGATGGTATGCATGTATTAGGTACACCAGCAAAAAAAATTGAAATTTAAATAATATTAATAATCATAAAAATTAAAACTATGGAGATTAAGGAATTTGTAGAACATTTTGCAGAGCAATTTGATGACACTGATGCTAGCGTTTTTAAGCCAGAAACAAGATTTAGAGATCTGGACGAATGGTCATCGTTGATAGGTTTGTCAATTATTGCAATGGTTGATGAAGAGTATGATGTAACTTTAAAGGGTGATGATGTAAAGAAGTCGAATACTATTGAAGACATATTTAATATTGTTAAAAGCAGATTGTAATGGCATTTTTAGAGATTAATAATGTAAGAATTGCTGGTATTGCTGCTGGAGTTCCTCAAACTATTGCAAACAACTTACATCCAACACCGTGGGATGTAGTTTCTAAGGATTATGCACCAGAGGATTTTGTCAAAACAACAGGAGTATTGGAGCGTAGGATCAGTTTTACACTTACGACATCAGATCTTTGTTATGCTGCAGCAGAAAAATTAATAAAGGATTTGGGTTGGAGTAAAGAGGAGATTGAAGCAATATTTTTTGTTTCTCAAAATCCAGATTATATACTGCCTGCTACGTCTTGCATTATGCAAGATCGTCTTGGCTTGAGCAAAGAGTGCTACACAGTAGATATTTCACTTGGTTGCTCAGGGTGGGTTTATGGACTTAGTTCTGTTGCATCTATTTTGGCTCACGGAAACATCAAGAAAGCGCTTCTTTGTGTAGGTGAAGCTAAAGGTCGTGTTCAAGGGGATAAACGTAGACTTTCTCCTTTATTTGGAAGTGCGGGTACTGTTACTGCATTAGAGTACAAGGAAGGTGCGTCTGGTTTTCAATTCCATTTTGGTACAGATGGTAGTGGTTTCGATGCTATTATCATACCGGATGGCGGAGCTAGAAATCCTGCTACATTATCTAGTTTTAATACAGAAATAGTAGATGGTAAAGAAATGATTAGACTTAGCTCTCGCATGAAAGGTATGGATGTATTCTCATTTGGCATTACAACTGTGCCCAAATCAGTGAAAGCCTTATCGGAGCATTTTGGTTTTGATTATTTGCAGTCTGATTATTTTGTTTTTCATCAGGCAAATATGAAAATGAATAATATGATAGTAAAGAAGTTGAAAATTCCGACAGAAAAGGTCCCGTCTAGTATGTATCATTTTGGTAATACCAATGGAGCTAGTATTCCAATGACAATTGTGGCAGAATTGAAAAACAAGTGCGAAGACAAGCTGACTAAGTTTGTTTGCTGTGGTTTCGGTGTCGGCCTTTCATGGGGTACAGTTGCATTTAATACTGATAAATTAATAATTTCCGACCTTGTAGAGGTTTCGGATGAAGAAACAGATAATGTCCATGTCATATAATCCATATTCATTAGAAGGCAAAACTATTTTGGTAACTGGCGCATCGTCAGGTATTGGTAGAGCGACGGCAATTTTGTGTTCGCAATTAGGGGCATCAGTAATTATTACGGCTCGTAATGAAGAAAGACTAAAAGACGTATTCTCCAAATTAGAAGGAGATAATAATAAATGTATTATTTCCGATATATCTACTATGGAAGGAATAACTCATTTGATTAATGAAATAGTAGAAGTGGATGGATTGGTCAATAATGCTGGAATAAATAAAATTTTGCCAATACAGTTCGTTAATGAGCAAGAACTAATGGAAACAATGAAAATAAATGCATTGTCACCAATTTTATTAACACAAGGTCTGATTAAGAAGAAGAAGATAAAAAAGGGGGGGGCTATTGTGTTTGTATCTTCTATTGCTGGTCATACTAGATCCTCTGTGGGAAATTCGATGTATTGTGCTTCCAAAGGAACAGTTTCTTCTTTTGTAAAATGTGTGTCAAAAGAACTAGTTTCTAAGAACATCAGATGCAATGAGGTTCTTCCTGGCCAGATTGATACTCCTATTATGTCTCAAGGTGCTGTTTCTGGTGAGCAGATGTTAGCGTTGGCTGCTCATATTCCTATGAGGAGATTGGGGCAGCCAAATGAAATTGCAACAGGAATAGCGTTCTTATTATCAGAAGCTGCATCATATATTACTGGTTCTTCTTTGATAATTGATGGTGGCCTTTCATTGTAGTAATTGTCGAATCTGTTATTATGGCTTTTTTTGAGTTTAAGAATGTTAGAATTGCAGGTATCGCAGCAGGAGTTCCTGAGAAAATAATCAATAATTATATGTTGAAAAGTGGCGAGGATATTTCAGCTGATTATACACCAGAGGCATTCGTAGAAACAACAGGCGTGAGAGAGCGTCATTGTTCCGAAACATTGACAACTTCTGATCTTTGTTTTGCTGCAGCTGAAAAACTGATTGCTGAATTGGGCTGGAAAAAAAGCGAAATAGAAGCTTTGGTTTTTGTTTCTCAAACGTCCGACTATATTCTTCCTGCTACAGCTTGTATTCTTCAAGATCGACTAGGACTGTCAAAAGATTGTTATGCGGAAGATGTTGCATTAGGTTGCTCTGGGTGGGTTTATGGTTTGAGTAATGTTGTATCGTTAGTAGCAACTGGTGCAATTAAGAAAGCTCTTTTGTTGGCTGGAGATGCAAAAAAGCGAGCTAAAATTAAACGTGATCCATTGTTTGGCGATGCTGGTACCGTTACGGCCATTGAGTATTTTGAAGAAGCAAATAGTATCTGTTTCCATTTTGGTACAGATGGTAGTGGATATGATGCTATCTTGCTTCCTGATGGAGGCAGTCGCAATCAGGTTTCTCCGAAGTCGTTTGATATGCATGAATACGAAGGCAAGAAGATGCATAATATGCAGACCCACATGAAAGGTATGGATGTTTTTTCGTTTGGTATAACTACAGCACCAAAATCTGTAAAGAAATTGGCTGAGCATTTCGGATTCAACTATTTAGACGCAGACTATGTTATATTCCATCAAGCAAATATGAAGATGAATAACCAGATTGTTAGGAAGTTGAAACTTGAACCAGAAAAAGTACCATCTTGTATGTATCAGTTTGGTAATACATCTTCTGCATCAATTCCACTAACAATTGTGTCGCAGCTTAGGGGTAAGTTTGAAAACAAAATAACTAGGTTTATATGCTGTGGTTTTGGAGTCGGTTTGTCTTGGGGTACAGTTGCTTTTAATACTGAAAATATTGTAGTGTCTCAATTAGTAAATGTAAAAGACGAGGATAATAACTATGGATACAAACTATAATCCGTTTAGTCTTAAAGGTAAGACTATTCTTGTGACAGGAGCTTCTTCTGGAATAGGGCAGGGTGTTGCCATAGAATGCTCAAAGATGGGCGCAAAAATGATTATTACAGGACGAGATGAACAACGATTGCAGGAAACATACGAATTATTAGAAGGAGATGACCATCAGAAAATAGTTGTAGATATTTCCAATATTGATGGGATTGAGCAGTTGGTTGATTCAATCCCTGTGGTTGACGGTTTGCTTAACAATGCTGGTATTTCTTCTGCCAAGCCTATTTCTTTTATTTCAGAAATAGAACTGGAGAGTTTGTTTAGTATTAACCTTAATACACCAATATATCTGACTAATTTGATGATTAAGAGAAAGAAAGTGGCTAAAGGTGGGTCTATAGTTTTTACATCATCAATTGGACGATATTTGGTTACCCCAGGAAATAGTATGTATGCAGCATCGAAAGGAGGATTGTCTGCTTTTATGAAATGTGCGGCTATAGAACTTGCTAACAAAAATATTCGGTGTAATGCAATCCTGCCAGGCATGATAGAAACGCCTTTTATGAGAAAAAAGGATTCTATCAGTGAAGAACAATGGGAAATTAATAAACAAATGTATCCCCTAAAACGTTTTGGAACGCCACAAGAGGTTGCATGGCTTGTTGTTTATTTATTTAGTGATGCTAGCCGTTTTATGACTGGTTCGGAATTGGTAATTGATGGAGGAAGGAGTTTAAGGTAAATATGATTCTGTTAAAAGATAAAATCGCAATAGTTACTGGTGCAGGAGCTGGCATTGGTAGGGCTACTGCACAACTCTTTTCAAATGAAGGAGCTATAGTTTATGCCATTGACATAAAAGGTTTGGATTGGATAAATTCAGGTAGTGGTGCTGGCAAAATAATTCCTATAGAACTTGATATTTGCGATTTCACTGCTGTAAAAGATGTAATAGTTTCCATTAAAAAGGAACATGGTCACATTGATGTCTTGGCAAATATAGCAGGGTTAATCTCTTACGAGATGATGCCGATGATTGATTATAATCATTTCCGTAAGATGTTTGAAGTTAATGTTGTCGCTTTAGTACATCTTATGTCGCTTGTGTCGCGTATTATGCAACGGCAGAAATGCGGTTCCATAATAAATATGGCAAGTATGGTTGGTGCAAAAGGCGCAAAGGGACAGCTGTCGTATTCCGCCACAAAAGGAGCTGTTATATCGGCGACAAAGTCTGCAGCAAAGGAACTTGCAGAATACCATATTCGTGTAAATGCCATTGCACCAGGTATGGTTGGCTCGGAAAGATTCAAGGCTGTGCTTGCAGAAAAGTTTGCACAGAAGATGGACGATATTCCATTCGGACGACTTGCAGAACCTGAAGAGGTTGCTAATCTTTGCTTGTTCTTGGCTTCGGATAAATCTTCGTATATGACTGGACAGGTTATAGGAATAGATGGAGGTGCAATAATTTGATTTATGTTTCTTGATTTAGATAATAAGTCCAAAGATAAAATTGCTGTCATTGATGACAACGGTTTGTGCTTGACATACGGAGAAATTTGTGATTTTTCCGCGCGGTTTGGCAATGCTATATCTGATAGGGCGCTTATCTTTATAATGACAGGAAACAATATGGGTTCATTGTTGGGATATGTTGGAGCATTGGCATCGGGTATTGTCCCATTGATGCTTAGTGCTAAAACAGATACATCGCTTTATGAAAAATTACTGAAAGAATATTCCCCAGCATATATTTGGACTCCAGATGATATGGTGTCTAAAATTGGGTATGCAAATGCAGGTTTTGCCGAACACGGATATGTTTTGTTGAAAACTGGTTTTGCATCACCGCGTATGCATAAGGATTTGGCATTGCTACTGTCCACATCGGGAAGTACAGGAAGTCCAAAATTGGTGCGTCACTCATACCGTAATATTGAAGCAAATGCCTATAATGTGTTGCGTCTGTTCGGCTTGACTGAAAACGAGCGACCTATGGTTGTGCTGCCTATGCATTATACTATGGGGCTGTCTGTGATTGCTAGCCATCTGTTGGCTGGGGCAACATTGATTTTGTCGGGGCGCTCATTGCTTGACAAGGGTTTCTGGCAAATGATGCGAGAGCATCGTGTTACATCTTTCACAGGGGTGCCATATAGTTATGAACTTTTGTCGAAGTTGCGTTTCTTCCGTATGGATTTGCCGGATTTGCGCACTATCACGCAAGGTGGCGGTAAGATGTCAGAAGACTTGTTTAAGGCGTGTGCCGACTATGCTGAGCAGAACGGCAAACGCTTTATTGCTACATACGGGCAGACTGAGTGTACAGCACGAATGGCATATTTGTCACCAGAATTAGCCTCGTCAAAAACTTGTAGCATAGGTATAGCTGAACCTGGTGGGCAACTCTCCATTATAGATAATGAGGGTAACGAAACCTTTGAAGGTGAAGCCGAAGGCGAGATGGTGTATCGTGGCGAAAATGTCACTATGGGGTATGCTACTTGTGCCGATGATTTGCAAAAGGGAGACGAGAATCACGGAGTTATGCATACAGGCGACATTGCACGACGCGATGCGGATGGATGTTACTTCATCGTTGGCAGAAAAAAACGCTTCCTTAAGATATTTGGTCTGCGTATAGGTCTTGACGAAGTAGAGACTTTTGTTAAGTCGGAATTTGATACAGATTGCTATTGCAAGGGAAATGACGAAAAACTAATTGTTTTGGTAACAAAAGCCTCAATAGCACCTCAAGTTATTTCGTTTGTCGAAGAGAAAACACATTTGTTTCATCAAAACATCGAGGTGCAGGAGGTTGACGAGATAAAGAGAAATGAAACAGGAAAAGTAATTAACCAATAGGTAGAATATGACGAATATTGAAAAATATAATAGCATTTTTATGGAGGTTTTTTCTGTTGCAGAAAACCAGTTGAATGAAAACTTTGAAAGTAAGAAAGTCGATTGCTGGGATTCAGTACGGCAATTAAGTTTAACTACTGCTATAGAGGATGCTTTTGATATTATGCTAGACACAGAAGACATCATAGGATTTAGTTCTTATGTAAATGGTAAGGAAATTCTTCGCAAATACGAAATAGAACTTTAATATGGCATATTGGAATATAAAAAATGTAGCTTTGCGTGGTGTGACAGGAACTGTCTCAAATAATCCTGTCAAATCGGCAGATTTACCTATTTTTACACAAGAAGAGGCTGATGTGTTTGACAAGGCGGTGGGAATTCGTAGCCGTTATATTTCGCCAGAAAATGTTTGCGCATCAGACCTTTGCCAGAATGCTGGGGAAAGATTACTCGCTACTTTAGCATGGAAAAAAGAAACTGTTGATGTTCTGTTGTTCGTATCGGTAACAGGTGATTATAAGACACCACCTACATCTGCCATTTTGCAGGAGCGTATGGGGTTGCCCAATGATATATTTGTATTGGATGTGCCGATGGGCTGTTGTGGTAGTCTCTATGGTATTGCCATTGCTGGTAATATGCTTTCGGCAGGTACTGCTAAACGAGCGTTGGTACTTGTTGGAGATACTGCTATCCGTATGGGGTCTAATCAGGATAAGAGTCGTATGCCTTTGTTTGGGGATAGTGGTACGGCAATGGCTCTTGAATTTGACACGAAAGCAGAAGATATTCATGTTGAAATGAATACTTTGGGTTCTGGTTTTCGTGCTTTGATGACTCCTCATGGTGGATATAGACATCCTATTACTAAGGAATCGTTTGATAATGAAGATTTTGGTAATGGAATTATTCGTGCACCTAAAGATGCATTGATTAATGGAATGGATGTGTTTTCCTTTGCAATTTCCAAACCGCCAATAGGTGTCAATAATATGTTGAACCGTTTGTCATTGGACAAGGACAAGGACATTGATTTTTTCTTGATTCATCAGGCAAATAAACTAATAGTTGATAGGATAGTAAAAAAATTAAAGTTAGACGAGGCTAAGGTGCCCTACAATTTGCAGGAGTTTGGCAATTTGGGTGGCGCTTCAATACCAATGTTGATGGTTTCGGAGTTGTCAAAAGATTTGGAAACTAGACCATTGACATTGTTGTGTTCTGCATTTGGACTTGGACTTACATGGGGAACAATGGTAATAAAGACAAAAGATGTTAAGGTTGCTCCTATTTTAAAATTATGACTATGAAAAATGTGATATACATCAATTGCTGGATAGATCCGTGGGCTAATGTCGCTCAACGTTTGCAAGATGAATATGGTTACAAGCCAGTGTGGTGGATTGGATATTCGAAAGAAGATAATTCACATAATATAATTCCAGAGCTTTTTCCTGGTATAGTTTACCAAGACAATGCAGATGCATGGAAGGGGCGTTTTCCAAAAGAAATTGAAGAAAAGGCTCCTTATTACTATCTGGATGTAGATTTCTTAAGGCGTCATGCTGACCATGAGTTGCAAGCTATAAAGATGATGGATCGTATGGATCAGGATTTGAGGAGCTTTAATTTTATGGAAAGGCAGAGACATTTCCGTAATATGCTTAAGCAGTGGATGGCTGCAATTGATTTGATAAAGCCAGACCTTATAGTTTCAACGGCTATTCCTCATAGGTTATATGATTATGTGTTGTTTTGGCTATGTGAGGAAAAAGGTATTCCCTTTTTGACAATTCAGCATACTCAGTTTCCTGGGCGTTTCTATTTTTCCAAAAATGAATTTTATACAATAAAGGATAAATTTGTTGATGATTGGCATTCTTTTGAAAATGAAGATAATTTATTAGAAAAAATGCCAGAAGATATTAAGATACGTTTCGAAAATGTGAAAAAAGAATATGAACTTGCAGCCCCTGCTTTTATGGCTTTTGATGCAGAAAGACAGAAAAAGGCAACAAGTAGATTTTTTATGTTGAAACGTTGGGTTAAGAAATTTGCCACTGTTTACAGACCTTATTTGTTAGGTCAGCCTGCTGATGTAACAGTTATAGGTCATTGCGCTTATGATAAAAGAGCAGATAAAAAATATGAGGATAGTGAGGGTAATATTTATCAGCATGAACGGATGCTATTAAATGTTAATAAGTACAAAGACAAGTTGCAGAAAGATTACGAATCTTTATGTGTAAAGCCAGATTTTAACGAGCAATATGTGGTGTTGTTCTTACATTATCAGCCAGAGGCTACGACATCTCCTGGTGGCGATATTTTCGTTGATCAAAGATTATGTGCAGAATTATTATTGAAATATTTGCCCAAATCTTGGAAAGTATATGTAAAGGAACATCCTCACCAGTTCATTAGATATCGTATAGGTCATACTAGTCGAATGCGTGATATGTATGATGACTTAGTGAAAAATGAAAGAATCAAATTAATATCAACAGAAGAGGAGTCCTTTGAACTTATAAAACATGCGAAGGCGGTAAGCACTATTACAGGAACAGTAGGTTGGGAGGCTATGGTTCGTCGGAAACCAGTTATCGCTTTTGGTTTAGGTTGGTATGAGAACTATTCAAAAGGTGTTTTGAGGATTACAAATGAGAAATCAGCAAAAGATATGCTTAATTTTATAGAGAATTATCAATATGACGAACATTCTTTATTGGCATATTTAGCAGCCGTAGGAAAGAATACCCGACTAGCTTATTATTTTAAGTATCTATATAAAAATGAAGTCACATTAGTAGATGGCGAAAGTGAAAATAATATTGTTGATGCAATAAAAGAACAACTGGATTTATAAAATGTTCAATTTAGATAAATTCATATCAGATAGTGTAACTTGTCGCCAGGTAAGTATGTTTGCTGCGGATATAGAAGCAAACAAAGAGGAGCTTATTAGAGAAATAAAAGATAAGAAAGTCTGTGTTATAGGCGGTGCTGGGAGCATAGGTTCTAGTTTCGTCAAGGCTATGTTGCGGTTTGAACCAAAGAGCGTTGTCGTGGTTGACCTAAACGAGAATGGGCTGGCAGAGTTGGTTCGTGATGTACGCAGCACTTACGGTTTATATGTCCCTGACGAGTTTCGTTGTTATACGCTAAATTTTGCAGACCCCATATTTGAGCGGATTTTCCGTGAAGAAAAGGGCTTTGACATAGTTGCGAATTTCTCTGCACATAAACATGTGCGGAGTGAGAAAGACCGTTATTCCGTGCAGGCACTTATCGAGAACAATGATATTAAGGCAAAGAAACTGATGGATTTGCTATGTGAATATCCGCCAAAGCATTTCTTCTGCGTTAGCACCGACAAGGCAGCCAATCCCGTGAATATTATGGGGGCAAGCAAACGAATTATGGAAGATTTGGTGATGGCGTACAACGACAAGTTTAAGGTTACTACTGCTCGTTTTGCTAATGTTGCATTTAGCAATGGTTCATTGCCCGATGGTTGGCTGCATCGTATGCAAAAGAGACAGCCTTTGGCTGCGCCAAATGATGTGAAGCGATATTTTGTTTCTCCAGAAGAAAGCGGTCAAATCTGTATGTTGGCTTGTATATTGGGCAGAGGTGGTGAAGTCTTTTTTCCGAAATTGGGAGAAAACCAGATGTTGACTTTTTCTGCCATCTGCGATGAGTTTGTGAAAGCAGAGGGGTTTGAAAAGAAGGAATGCGTTTCTGATGACGAGGCAAAACATTATGCTGTAGAAATGGGAGAAGACGCACAAGATTATCCGGTGGTTTATTTTAAAAGCGATACGACTGGAGAAAAGGCATACGAGGAATTTTATGTGCCAGGCGAGAAAATAGATATGCAGCGTTTCCAAGCCTTGGGTGTGGTAGAGCAGACTGCACGACACAATATTAATGAAGTAAATTCATTCTTTGAGAAGTTAGAATGTGTTTTTGCAAAGGAAGACTTTACGAAGGCGCAAGTTGTTGGTGCGATTAAGGAATTTATTCCAAATTTTGAACACGAAGAAAAAGGTAAGAATTTAGACCAGAAAATGTAATATGTACCAGAATGTCATTTGTTTTATAAAGGACTTATACGGGAATCAAGAGTTTACACCCTTGTCAGTTCCCAAATTCATCGGCAACGAAAAAAAATATCTCAACGAGTGTATTGATACTACATTTGTAAGCAGTGTTGGAAAGTTTGTTGACCGTTTTGAAAATGATATGGCGGAATATACAGGAGCCAAGAAAGCCGTGGTATGTGTAAGCGGCACAAATGCTCTGCACATGGCAATGATGCTGGTGGGTGTTGAACGAGACGATGAGGTGTTGACACAAGCCCTTACTTTCATTGCTACTTGTAATGCTATCAGTTATATAGGAGCACATCCAGTTTTTATTGATGTGGATAAAAGCACAATGGGGCTGTCGCCTGATGCACTGAAAGATTGGTTGCAGAAAAACTCTGAGATTCGTAACGGACAATGCTATAATAAAAGTACAGGCAGACGAATAAAAGCTTGTGTACCTATGCATACTTTTGGACATCCTGTTCATATTGTGGAGATTGCAGATATATGTGCAGAATATCACATAGAACTGGTGGAGGATGCTGCCGAAAGCATAGGTAGCAAATACAAAGGTATTCATACTGGTCTATTTGGAAAGGTTGGTGCTTTGAGTTTCAATGGAAACAAGACAATTACCACAGGAGGTGGCGGTATGTTGTTGTTTATGGACGAAGAACTTGGCACACTAGCAAAGCATCTAACGACACAGGCCAAAGTTCCGCATCGCTGGGAGTTTCGTCACGACCATATTGGTTATAATTACCGTATGCCAAATATTAATGCTGCGTTGGGCTGTGCCCAGTTGGAACATCTGGATGAGTATATAGCAGACAAGCGCGAGACTGCCAAAGCATACGAGGAGTTCTTTATGAATGTGAATGACATTGATTTCTTTACAGAACCAGCAGATAGTTTCTCAAACTATTGGTTGAACGCAGTTATTTTGAAAGACAAGAATGCTCAGCAGAAGTTTTTGCAAGAAACAAACGACAACGGAGTAATGACTCGTCCTATCTGGGAACTGATGAATCGCTTGCCGATGTTTGAAAAGTGTCTGCATGATAGTTTAGCGAATACTATATGGTTTGCTGATAGGGTGGTGAATATACCGAGTAGTGTAAGAATGATAAAATAATTGTATAATGGATATGGATAAGGTTGTTGTTGTTGCAGTACATCCAGATGATGAGACACTTGGGTGCGGTGGAACGATACTTAAGCATCTAAAGAATGGAGATGAGGTTCACTGCATACTTGTTACTTCAGGAAACAAAGAACAGAAAGCCATTTGGGAAAAAGTAAAAGTGGCTTATGGGTTTTCTTCGGTAGTGGAACTTGATTTCCCGGAACTTGATTTGGCGGACATTTCTCTCAATAAGTTGATTCCTGCTTTTTCAAATGCTTTTAATAGGATAAAGCCTACAATATTATACATTCCCAATCGTTCAGATGTTCATTCAGATCATCAGGCTGTTTATAAAGCAGTGTCTGCATGTACAAAGACATTTAGGTATCCGTTCATAGAAAAGGTGCTGATGTGCGAAGTCGTTTCTGAAACTGATTTTGCATTGCCTAATCTTGAAAGTGTGTTTGTCCCCAATTATTTTGTTGATATTACAGAAGAGATGAGCAAAAAACTAGAAATTTTCAAGTTGTATGAAAGCGAATATCTTCCATATCCTTCAACTAGAAACGATAGCACTATTGTGGCACTGAATCGCTACAGAGGTTCATTGATATGTGCTGAATATGCAGAAGCATTTGTATCTCTTAAAACTATAGTTAGATGAACGACATTATTAAAGTGGTTTTTATTGGCGGTCTTACTAACGGTAAGATTGTTTATGAATATTTGAAGGCAAATAAATATGTTGACCTTCAGTTGGCAATTACATATAAGGATGATTTTTCTGGCGCGAGGTATGACAGATTGCCTGATGATGATATTGTAGTTCGTATTGGTTCTGTTAAGGGAAAAGAAGATACTGTTAAAGAATTGAATCCGGATTTAATAATTGTGGCAGGTTGGTCAGAGTTAATTCCAGATGCATTGCTATCTGTTCCGTCTATGGGATGTATAGGTTTTCATCCTGCAAAGCTTCCGTATGACCGTGGTCGTTCTGTTCTTGCTTGGCAGATAGAAAATGGTAGTAAGGAAACAGGGCTTACAATGTTTCGTTATTCAGATTATCCAGATGGTGGTGATATTCTGGCACAAGAGATTATTCCAATACGCCACGAAGATTATATAAATGATATTCTTGACAAAATAGATGATGCAACCTATAATATTATGCGAGCATATTTTCCTTTGTTGAGAACAGGTCGTTTGGTTGCAAGGAAACAGAAACTTGAAGAAGGATCTTTCCATAGATTGAGAGGAGAGAAAGACTCTATTATTAATTGGAATAATAATACTGATGATATATATAACAAGATTCGTGCAATTTCACATCCTTATCCTGGAGCAATTGCCGAAATTGACGGAAAAAGAATTCTTGTATGGAGATCGGAAGAGATAGATTCTTTGTCGTTTGGAAATAGCGAAAAGCCAGGAACTATAGTTGCTCGATTGTATGATAATTCGCTGGTGTATAAAACTCGGAATGGATTCCTTAGGATTACTGAATGGGAATGTATATGAAAAAAATTATAATGGTAGGTGGTGGCGGTCATGCTCTATCTCTTCTTGAGATGACTCCAAATCATGATATCTTTCTAGGGTATTGTGATTGTGAATGTATTCCTGCTATGCCTTTGGATTATTTGGGAACTGATGACGAGATTTTGTCGAAATTTAGTCCTTTTGATTATGAAATTATTCATGCTGTAGTTTATACTGATGAAGTAAATCTTAATCTACGAGCAAAGTTGATAGATAAGTTTAAAGACTTTCAAGGAGCCAATCTAATTGCAGGGACTGCAGTTGTAACGCCAAACTCAAAGATAGGAAAAGGAACGGTCATTCTGCATAATGCAGTTATAAATAGGGCAATCATTGGTATGCATTGTGTGGTCAATACTGGCGTGATTGTAGAGCATGGTGTAACAGTTGGTAATAATGTGTTTTTAGGTTCATCAACGGTTGTCTGTGGTGATACAAAAATAGGTAACAATGTTTTTATTGGGGCAGGAAGCATTATTCGTGATGGCGTAAATATCTGTGATAATGCAATCATTGGAATGGGGTCTATCGTTACTAATAACATAACAGAAGAAGGTCTTTATATTGGAGTACCAGCAAAAAAGATAAAATGAAACATACATTAATCATAGCAGAGGCAGGTGTGAATCATAACGGTTCCATAGAAATAGCCAAACAGTTGGTTGACAAAGCAGTGGAAGCTGGTGTGGACTATATCAAGTTTCAGACTTTTAAGGCTGCTAATCTTGTTACAAAGAGTGCTCGTCAGGCAGAATACCAAAAGAAAAATATTGGAGGAAGCGACGATAGTCAGTACAATATGCTCAAAAAACTGGAACTATCTCCAAAAGACCACGAGATTTTGTTAAACTATTGTCACGAACGCAACATAAAGTTCTTTTCTACGGCATTCGATTTTGATAGCATAGCGTATTTACATTCACTTGGTCTAGGATTGTGGAAAATACCATCAGGAGAAGTAACCAACTATCCGTTCTTGAAACGCATTGCGTCTTATAATGAAAAGACAATACTTAGTACAGGTATGTGCGATATGGCTGATGTGCGAGCAGCAGTTGGTGCTTTGTATAGCAATGGATTGTCCAAGGAGAACTTAATTCTACTTCATTGTAATACAGAATATCCCACACCTTTTGAGGATGTTAACCTGAAGGCTATGGATGCTTTAAGAAAGGAATTCGGTGTTGAGGTCGGATATAGTGACCATACAAGAGGCATTGAGGTTCCCATTGCAGCGGTGGCTTTAGGGGCTACTGTTATTGAAAAGCATTTCACATTGGATAAAAATATGGAAGGTCCAGACCATAAGGCAAGTTTGGAACCTGACGAACTTAAAGCAATGGTATGCGCAATCCGCAATATTGAGAAAGCTATCGCAGGTGACGGGACCAAGCATGTTAGCGAAAGTGAGAGTAAAAACATTGTCATTGCTCGCAAAAGTATAATTGCTGCTTGTGATATAAAGAAGGGGGAGATGCTTTCAGAAAATAACCTTACGGTAAAACGACCTGGTACAGGGATTTCTCCGATGCGGTGGGATGAGGTGATTGGAACAAGGGCTATAAGGGATTTTAAAGAGGATGAGATTATTGAGGTTGAGGGGATAGGATAAGGTTAAGGTTGAGGATCAAGTTGTGGTTAAGTAAAGGATTGAGGAGATGTATAAGAGTTTCACGGAAATGCCATTATGGAAAGAGTCTTTTGATTTGTCGGTTGAAATTTTTAATCTGACAGTTGGAATGCCTCGTTCGGAAGATTATGGACTAACTTCACAAATTCGGCGGTCAGCAACCAGTATATCTGCCAATCTTTCCGAAGGTTATGGAAGGCGAACTAATGCAGACAAAGCACATTTCTATGTAATAGCACGAGGTAGTGCATACGAAACACAAAATCATCTTCTATATGGGAATAAAGTCGGTTATTTTGAACAAGACAAAATGGAATCTCTATTTAATCAGTATAGTAATCTTATATTTTCACTTAATAAACTTATAAAATCAATATCATCTAAATCTTAGCCTCATCCCTAAATCTTAGCCTTAACCTTAATATAAAAACCTATGAGAAAAATTTGTGTTATTACAGGAACGCGTGCCGAATATGGCTTATTAAGTCGACTGATGACATTGATAAAAGACTCTCCATCGACACACTTGCAGATTATTGCAACCAATATGCACCTTAGTCCTAAGTATGGTAACACCTATCAGGAAATAGAGAAGGACGGATTCGCGATTGATTATAAGATACCAATTATTGATGAAAACGGTTCAAATGATTCATATTCTACTGTTATGGAAATGAGCAGGGCTCTCAGTGGTTTTGCTGATGCATACAGAGTATTGGAGCCAGATATGATTGTCGTTCTTGGAGACCGTTACGAGATTTTGGCGGCCGCTGAAGCCGCAATGATTATGCGGATTCCCATTGCCCATATCCACGGCGGTGAAATAACAGAGGGTGCATACGATGATGCTATTCGTCATAGTATTACAAAGATGAGCCATTTGCATTTTGCAGCTACAGAGGAATATCGGCGGCGTATTATACAGTTAGGCGAGCAACCGGACCGCGTGTTTTACACAGGAGCCTTAGGCGTTGAAAATATCAAGCATTTGCAACTTATGGGTAAGGCGGAGATAGAAAAAGAGATTGGATTTGAAATAGACGGTAATACCATTCTTGTTACCTATCATCCTGTTACACTTGGCAACCGAACAGCAAAAGATGACATAAGAGACTTCTTGGATGCATTGGAGGAGCGCAAGGATTTGAGAATTGTATTCACTATGCCCAATAGCGATACAGGTGGACAATTTATTTCAGATGCCATCAATGAATTTGTGGCAGAGAATAACCAAAGGGCGAAGGCTTTTAAGTCGCTAGGTGTAGTAAGATATTTGTCGGTGATGAAACAAGTGGCCGCTGTGGTGGGTAATTCGTCCAGTGGTTTGATTGAAGTTCCTTCGTTTGGTATTCCTACACTGAATATTGGAGACCGCCAGAAAGGTCGTATTGCGGCAGATAGTGTATATAACTGTGCGTCTGGCAAAGAGTCGATTCTAAAAGGACTTGATATTGTACTTTCGAAAGATTTTCGTACATTTGCATCTTCTGTTAAAAATCCGTATGAAAAAGAGAATACGGCTGAAGAGATATTTAAAGTTATAAGTACATGCCCAATTGAACAATTGAAGCAGAAACATTTTTACGATATACGATGAAATATTTGACTATTATACCAGCACGAGGAGGAAGCAAAGGCATTCCTCGTAAGAATATCAAGTTGCTGAATGGAAAACCATTGATATGCTATGCCATTGATTGTGCTCGTGACATCTGTGCTGACGATGATATTTGTGTATCTACTGATGATGCAGAGATAATATCTGTGGTGGAAAAGTATGGCTTGAAAGTGCCTTTTGTACGTCCTGCGGAATTGGCTACGGATACGGCTGGTACATACGAAGTGCTTCTTCATGCTCTGGAGTTCTATGAAAAGCAAGGTCGTTATTACGATGCGGTAGTGCTTCTGCAAAACACATCACCCTTTCGCAAGTCAGTACATGTAAAGGAGGCTTTGAGTTTGTATAGTGATGATGTGGATATGGTGGTGTCTGTTAAGGAATGTTCTGCAAATCCATATTACAATGTCTTTGAGGAAGATTCTGAAGGTTTTCTTTCTGTATGTAAAGGAGCAGGCAATATATTTCGTCGTCAGGATGCACCGAAAGTGTATGAGTATAATGGGGCAATTTATATAATGAATGCTGAAACATTGAAGACTACTCATATGCATAAGATGAAAAAGCGTGTAAAATATGTGATGGATGATTTGTCATCGTTTGACCTTGATACAATGTGGGATTGGCAAATGGCGGAAATGATTATAAATCAGGGGAATAAATAATTATAATGCAATTAAATTATGTCTGTTTTTAAATACATCATCAATAGAAAATCTACAATAAAAGATGCGTTAGTCGCTTTAGATGGCAATACGCACGATTGGCAGACACTATTTGTTGTGGATGACGAAGGTCGTATGGTTGGGACGCTTACTGATGGGGATGTGCGTAGAGGACTCATACAAGGTTTCTCTTTAGAAGATTGTATTAGTTCTGTGATGCATCAGAATTTTAAGTTTGTGCGAGAAGGTCAGAATGATGCATTGCAACTTAAGGCATTTCGAGAAAGACAGATTTTTTTCATCCCGGTTTTGGATGCCGATAATCATATTGTTCGTGTATGTAATCTAATCAAGTACCGTAATTTTTTGCCAATAGATGCTGTGCTTATGGCAGGTGGCAAAGGAGAGCGTTTGCGTCCATTGACAGAAAAAACGCCAAAGCCATTGTTACCTGTTGGTGATAAAGCTATTATTGATCACAATGTTGACAGGCTTATTTCGTATGGTATAAAGCATATCTCGGTTACTGTAAATTATCTTGGAGAGCAGTTGGAAGAACATTATCGAGAACCGCGTAAGGAAGTCCAAGTGCAAACGGTTCGCGAACCTAAATTCCTCGGTACTATCGGAAGCATACATTTTGTTCCTCAGTTCTATAATGACATGGTGCTGGTGATGAACAGCGACCTTTTCACTAACATCAATTATGAAGACTTTTATTTCCATTTCATAGAGAATGATGCCGATATGAGTGTCGCTGCGGTTCCGTATGATGTAGATATTCCATTAGGAGTTTTAAATCTTGACGGTCAGAATGTCGTAGGGCTTTCGGAGAAACCTCATTTCGGATATTATGCCAATGCTGGTATTTATCTTATCCGTAAATCGGCCTTAGATCTTATTCCAGAAAATAAAATGTTTCATTCGACAGACTTGATAGAAGCATTGATTGCTGCTGGAAAAAAGGTTGTTTGTTTCCCATTGAATGGAACCTGGATTGATATTGGTACTCCACAGGAATATAAGCGTGCAAATGATATGGTAAAGTTTATGCATTAGTGGTAATTGTTATTTCTTATAAATTATTTATGCATAATGTTATAAGGTTTATTTGAATTTTGTAATTTTGCTCATTATTTTAATTCATTGATTGAATTATAGTACAATGTTATAAGAATGATTCTTTAGAATATAAAAGATATTGATTAAAAATAGTATAATGACACATAATAACGATTTGAATGACCGTATTAAGGTTGCCCGTCTTGGCGGCGGAGAAGAAGCGATACAGAAACAAAAGACAGCTGGAAAAATGACTGCCAGAGAACGAATAGATGCATTGCTGGATGCTGGTTCTTTTCAAGAACTAGGTATGTTTGTCAAGCATAACTGCCATGATTTTGGAATGGAGAAAAAGGAATTTGCAGGCGATGGAGTTGTAACTGGAACAGGAACTATTGGTGGACGTCCTGTTTGTATTTATGCACAGGACTTTACCGTTTCGGGAGGGTCGTTAGGCTTGGCTCATGCGCGGAAAATAACCAAGATAATGGACATCGCTTTGGATATGAAAGTTCCGCTGATTGGCATAAATGATTCAGGCGGTGCTCGTATTCAGGAAGGTATAAACGCATTGGCTGGATATGGAGAAATCTTTTACAGGAATACGCAGGCATCTGGAGTCATCCCGCAAATATCGGTGATATTGGGTCCGTGTGCTGGTGGTGCTGTTTATTCACCAGCATTGACAGACTTCGTATTTACCGTTGACAAAATATCGAAGATGTTTATTACAGGTCCGGAGGTTATAAAAACCGTTCTTGGAGAAGAAATAGGCATGGAGGAACTTGGTGGAGCAAAGGTGCATTCGGAAATAACAGGTAATGCTCATTTTTATGCAAATAGTGAAGATGAGTGTTTTGGGCAAATAAAGTCGTTGCTGTCGATTATACCGCATTGCAATAGTGAGAAGCAAAGTATCTCTGGTGCAAAAGAGCCAAAGTCAGAATATACTGACATAAATAAATGGTTCCCAGTAGATCCAAGGCAGCCATACGATGTAAGAGATGTTATCCGTGCCGTAGTTGATGAATCGAATTTCATTGAAGTGCATGAGAATTTTGCCAAGAATGCAGTAGTGGGTTTTGCAAGGATAGATGGTCGTGCTATTGGAATCGTTGCCAACCAGCCAATGGTATTGGCAGGTGTCTTGGATATAGACTCTTCGGATAAGATCGCAAGATTTATTCGCTATTGCGATGCGTTCAATATTCCTTTAGTAACATTTGAAGATATGCCAGGGTATTTGCCGGGTATCGATCAGGAACATGCTGGAATAATTAGGCATGGAGCAAAGGTGCTGTATGCATATAGCGAGGCTACTGTTCCAAAGTTGACGGTAATTATGCGAAAAGCATACGGAGGAGGATACATTGCTATGTGTTCGCGTCATTTGAAGGCTGATTTTGTGTGTGCATGGACAAGTGCCGAAATTGCTGTGATGGGACCTGCTGGAGCTGCAAACATAATTTTCCGCAAAGAGATTAATGCTGCCGAAGATAAAGAGTCGGTTAGAAATGCGAAAATTGAAGAATACAAGGAAAAGTTCGCTAATCCATACGTAGCTGCTGCTAATGGTTATGTGGATGCTGTAATTGATCCAAATGATACCAGAGAGTCTTTAATAAAGGCAATGCGTATCACAGAAAGCAAAGTTGTTGAAAGTGTTAAGAAGAAACATGGAGTTGTACCGTTTTAGAAATAGGAATATAAGATGGAAAATATAAATATGGAATTACTGCGACTTGAAGATGGAGAGTATTATACAACATTGCCTAAAAAGTATTGCAGTAGAAAAAGATATGAAGCCGAAGATAAAGGAAGTGTGTTTTCTGCGATTCCTGGTACAATAGTAGAAATCTGTGTTTCTGATGGTCAAAAGGTAAGCAAAGGAGAAGACCTTTTTGTCCTTGATTCAATGAAAATGAATAATAGGATAACCGCACCGGCAGATGGAGTTATAAAGACCGTGCATGTACATGTAGGGCAAAGTGTAGGAAAGAATTTTAGGATGCTGGAATATGTTTAACTATTCCTTTTTTGGGGTGTGATGGTTTACGTAGATAGGATAGAGAACTCGATATTTTCATCAAATACATTTGTAATAACCAGTGACGAGTCGAAAGATGTGTGGCTGATTGATTGCGGAGATGTGGACAAGGTGATAAGAATGTTGCCCGAAGCAAGCAAGGTTGCTGGCGTTTTTTTTACACATACACATTTTGATCACATTTATGGTATAAATGATTTGGTAAATGTATTCCCAGACTGTCTCATGTATACTTCAGAATATGGTGCGGAGGCAATAAGGTCGTCCAAAATGAATTTGTCGCGTTATCATGAAAGCCCAGTTGAATATAAGGGTGATAACTTGCGAGTTTTAAAGGAAGGTGATGCTGTCCAAATATATGATAATCTAGAAATGCATGTCATTGAGACTCCAGGACATTGCCCCAGTTGCCTTTCCTATATGACAGACAAGTGGTTGTTTTCCGGAGATTCGTATATCCCAGGGTTGAATGTTGTAACAAATTTGCCTAAAGCGGATAAGGTATTGGCGCAGTTGTCTGTAAATAGGATAAAAGACTTGTCTCGTGATAGAATATTGTTTTCTGGACATGGGGTGGTAGAAGATAATATATTATAATATTGCGAACGTATTTTAGATTTTGTCTTATTTGTGATAAAAGTTATTTTTGCATAATATGAACTTGATATTGGTATAATATGGAAAATAATATAGATTTCATGGTCCGTGTCAATTGCATGACATATAATCAAGCCTCATATATTGAAGATACGATGAATGGCTTTTGTATGCAACAGACAAAATTTCCTTTTTTATGTCATATTGCAGATGATGCAAGTACAGATGGAGAGCCTGAAGTTATTAGGAGATACCTTGATGTTAATTTCGATAGGATTGAAATAGGACTGTCAACCAAAGACGAAACAGATGACTATCTTCGGATATTTGCGCGCCATAAGGAAAACAAGAATTGCTATTTTTGTGTTATTTTGTTGAAATATAATCATTCTTCAATAGGTAAAGCAAAATTGACAAACATAGCAGAGGTGCTTAAGTCGATTAAATATGTGGCATTTTGTGAGGGAGATGACTACTGGACGGATCCTATGAAGTTGCAGAAGCAGGTGGATTTTTTGGAAAATAATCCTGATTTTTCGTTGTGTTTTCATAAAGTTAAGGTGTTTGACCAAAAAGAAGGCGTATTGGTAGATGATTTTATTACCAGGGATGTTCCTTCGGAAACGGATATTTGTGAATTGGCAAAGGGTAATTACATTCATACACCAGCAGTTGTATATCGTAAAAATGATAATTTGGGAAGTTTTATGAGTAAATTGGGGAATGTTGTCGTTCGGGATTATCCTATGTGGATGGGACTTGCTCAGTATGGAAAAATAAAGAAATTTGAAGAAAGCATGGCTGTATATAGGGTTGGTGTTGGTGTATGGTCTGGTGACAAAAATTATGTAAAGAAAAATATTATATGGCTTAATATGTTGTGTAAACTGTTTGTTGCTATAGAGGATAAAAATGCGAAAATCATACTTGAGGAACAAATTGAAAAGTGTCGTGTGTCATTGAACCAATCGTTTAATAATCAAGTGGATTCAATACGTAATTCATATGCATATCGGTTAGGTAATTTCATTTTGAGACCAGTATATTTTATAAAGAAAATGTTTAATCATAAAAAAAAGGTCATATGATTTCTATAATTATATGCTCTCGAACATCAAAGATATCTGAAATATTGGAGAAGAATATTGCAGATACGATAGGATGTGAGTATGAATTAATTGTAATTGATAATTCGCAAAATAGATACAATATATTTACAGCTTATAATGAGGGAATTAGACTATCAAATGGTGATATATTGTGTTTTATGCACGAGGATATATTGTATCATACATATGACTGGGGAAAGGTTGTAAAGTTTCATTTTGAGAATAAATCTTTGGGTATGCTAGGTGTTTTGGGGACACACTATATGCCAGCATGCCCTGCAGGATGGTGGAGTACACAATGCCAAGCAGGTCGTATTATACAAGGGAAATGTAATGCACAGGGATATTATACCGATGAGATTGTATATAATGAATATGATAAATTGAAAAAGGATAAGTTATTGTCTGAAGTCGCTGTTGTGGATGGCCTTTGGTTTTGCATAAAAAAAAGTTTGTTTGATTGTTTTAAATTTGATGAAAATACATACAATGGTTTTCATTGTTATGATATAGATATGAGCATGCAGATACAGACGCAAAATTATGTTGTGGCTGTGTGTTATGATATAAAAATAGAACATGCTTCATTGGGAAGTTTTAACAAAAGTTGGGTTGAGTCTTTGAATGTATGGTATAAAAAGTGGAAAAAGAAATTGCCTTGTGAGGTTGGTGGTGATTATAAATTAGACAAAAGGAGAAAACAGGAAATATTGGCAAGAAATTGTAAATATTTTTGTCAATATTCTAGGGCGAATGCAAAGTATATTCTTGCTTTGGAATATTATTTCAAGTCAATAATATATTACCCATATAAGTTTGCTAGAAGAAAAGAATATATTGCGGATTATTTGTTCCCTCGGGTGTACTCGATTATAAAATCTAAAATCAGATGAAAATCCTTGTCTATTCTCACGATTCTTCCTTTTATGGCGCGCCTAAGGCAGTGTTTGATTTGACAAATGAACTGCGAAAGAATGATTATGAGATAATATATGCTATTCCTTGCAAAGGAAAGTTGGAAGAAAATCTAATAAGAGAAAACTATGATTATGTAATATTACCAAATCCCCAATGGATTGTTGCAGATAGGAAGCCAGATTATAATAGATGGTATTACTTTAAGCATTATGTAAAAAGCCTGTTGATTTTTATTAAATCATTTGTAGTTGCATATAGGACGAACATTAAGGCTGTAAAGGAGATTGCCCCTGATGTGGTATTTGTTAATACAAGTGTAGCTCCAGTAGGATTACATGTCGCAAAATGCTTGAAAAAAAAATTGGTATTATGGATACATGAACCATTATGCAATAGGGTGGGGTGGCAGGTTCCCGCATTGTTGCCTAAAAGATACGTTGGTCGAGTATTGAATAAGGCTGATGTAATTATGGGACCGTCAAAATTTCTGAAAGACTATATTGAAAGGACATTCGGCATTTCAAGAATGCAAGTATTGCCTAATGCTATTGGTTACATTCCGCAGTTGTCAGATGCCTATCCTGCATACACTTTCGGTATGGTTGGCTCAATATCAGAAAGGAAGGGTCAGCTTGATTTTTTTAGGGCAATGCTAAAAAATATGCCAGAAGCTAATCTGATTGTTTTTGGTACAGGAACGAATGATTATGCGCAGAAGTTATATGAGGAGGTTTCTAAGTATCCTCAAAATATCAAAATGTATGGATATGAGTCGGACTTGAATGTTATTTATTCGTCGTTTGATATATATGTAAATATGGGCATTGAT
>JAEEGL017194525.1_pt1 | contig 27111 bp, 27 predicted proteins | sample 9134231 | NCBI WGS metagenome assembly JAEEGL01 (sample SAMN16246548, study PRJNA631951) | gut metagenome | biome: gut microbiome; feature: rumen; material: fiber-attached | host: Bos | place: Iran: Karaj | collected 2018-10 | reverse complement strand
GTTCACAACACCGATCGGTTCACACGTACCAACAAAGTACTGGGAGCCGGTGTCGATATCGATTTCTAAATTTCGTCACAAAGGATCGACATCATAATACATCTGCACAAGGCGATAGCGGGTATCAGCAATGAGCAACTCCTGCGCCTTGTGCAGATATTGTTTTGAAACGGTGAGGTTGATGCCTTTCTCCAGTTTCACCACCAGTTTGCGGATGCACAGCGACTTGACCCTCGCCACGGCAGGTTTGTCGGGACCAAGAATCCTGTCGCCGAACCATTGCCGCAGATAACCACCCAACAGCAATGCCGCTGACTCCGCCACAGCGTCGTCGCGATGCTTCACATAGACATTGACAATCTGACTGAACGGGGGATAACGGAAAGCTTCCCTCTCCTCCATCACGTCATTGAACATCGCGTCGTAATCATTGTTCACCACATGTTGGATCACGGGGTCTTCGGGATTCTTGGTCTGCAGGATCACAAGTCCCTGCTTGCCTTTGCGGCCAGAACGGCCGCTGACTTGTGCCATCATCATGTAAGCGTGTTCCGAAGCACGGAAGTCTGGATAGTGGAGCATGCTGTCGGCATTCAGTATGCCGACCACACTTACGCGGTCGAAATCCAGACCCTTGGTGACCATCTGCGTGCCGATGAGGAGGTTGGTGCGGCCTTCGGAGAAATCATTGATGATCCGGGCATAAGCCGACTTGCTCCGAGTGGTGTCAAGGTCCATCCTGGCCACCTTGGCGTTGGGGAAGATATTGAGGATGTCGTCCTCCACCTTCTCCGTGCCGAAACCTCGTCCCCGTGTCTCTGTGCTCTCGCAGCAAGGACATTTCTGGGGCACGGAATAGGTATAGCCGCAATAGTGGCAGGTCAGCACGTTCATCGTCTTGTGGAAGGTCAGCGACACGTCGCAGTTTTGGCATTTCGGTACCCATCCACAGACTTTACACTCCACCATGGGAGCAAAACCTCGCCTGTTTTGAAACAGAATCACTTGTTGCTGATGGTCAAGAGCTTCCCGGATGGCTGAGAGCAGGACGGGAGAGAACGGTCCGTTCATCAACTTCCTCTTCTGCAAATCACGGATATCCACCACTTGGACCTTGGGCAACTCCAAGTCGCTGTAGCGCTTCGTCAACCTGACAAGTCCGTATTTCCCCGTGAGGGCATTCTGGTAGGACTCTACAGAAGGTGTGGCTGTGCCCAACAGGGTCTTGGCACCAAACATGGATGCGAGCATGATGGCCACCGACCGGGCATGGTAACGGGGAGCGGGGTCTTGCTGTTTGAACGAGGTCTCGTGCTCCTCATCGACGATAACCAGTCCAAGGCGCTGGAAAGGCAGCAGAACGGCGCTCCTTGCACCGATCACCACGTCGTACGGGTCGGCAGAGAGTTGTTTCTTCCAGATCTCAACCCTTTCCTGGTCGCTGTATCGTGAGTGGTAGATTCCGAGCCGACGTCCGAAGACTCTTTGCAGGCGCTGTGTCATCTGCACGGTGAGGGCTATCTCTGGCAGCAGATACAGCACTTGCTTGTGCTCTGAGATGGCTTGGTCGATGAGGTGGATGTAAATCTCGGTCTTGCCACTGGATGTCACGCCATGCAGCAGTATGACATTTTTCTTGAGAAACTGAAACAAGATGGCATTGTAGGCTTCCATCTGTGCTTCGTTGAGTTTCTTCATCCGTTCAGGGTGTGGATCTCCTCCTTGGTTGAGCCGTCCCACCTCCCGTTGATAAAGGGTGAGTATCTGTTTGTCGATGAGCGCCTTGACCGTTGCGGCCTTGCCATGGGAGTAGTTCATCAGTTCATCACGGGAGATTTCGACGATTTCTTCCTTGCACGTTGTCCCCTCTATGGTGTCGTAATGCGACAGGGTGAGGTAATCCACAAGCATTTTCTGTTGGCTTGCCGAGCGCCGCAGCATGTCAAGGGCGATGTGGAGGGCCTGTTCGTTGCGGAACTTGGGTGAGAGGGTGATGCAGGTCTCATATTTGGGGCGGAAAGAGTCTTCTTTCAGTCCTGCTGGCATGGCAGCATGATACACCTCGCCGATAGGCGACATATAGTAGTCCGCAATCCATCGCCACAGGCGCAGTTGCGTATCAAGCACCATCTGTTGCTGGTCGGGAAGGCCATTGATCTCCTTGGTTTCGAAATTTGGTTTGCGGTCATGCACCTCTGCCACCACAGCCGTATAGGATTTGCTTCGGCCCAGGGTCACCAGCACGCGCATGCCCGGCTTGATCTCATCCGCGAGATCGCCGGGCACTGAATAGGTGAACAACCCCTCTAAGGGCAGGGGCAAGATGACGTCGACAAACATGGTGACAGAATGATTTTACAGTGGAGTATCAGAAATAGAAGGCTGCGGCGATCTGCCAGGCACCGATTTTGGCGTCATTCTCAAATACCTCGTCGGTGACGCTCTGTACGCTGACATCAGCCGTTTCCCCACAGGCCACATTGTAGTTGACCGAAATTTGTAAATGGCGCATCAGGGTGATGCCTCCACCCATGTTGACACTGAAGTTGGATTCCTTGAATTTCCAAGTCTTGGCGGCGTCAATAATTTTCTCCTTGCCATTGAGATTGAAGCCAAACTGCGGTCCGGCGAAGACGAATATGCCGAGTGCTCCGTCGGTGGCGAAGTTGAGGCGCAAGTTCACGGGAATGGTCACCATCTTGGCTTTCAATGACGTGTATGGGTCATCGCCAAGGCGGGCCTCCCGTTGGTCATAGAGGGCCGCGGCATCAACGCCAAGTCCAAGGATAGGCAGACTGAATGCCATGGTCGGTCCAAAGAAGAAACCATTTCGGTTGGATGACTTGAGCACCTCTTTGTCGAGTGACATCTGGGTGAGGTTGTAACCGCCTTTCACACCAAACATCAACTGAGCCTTCGCATCTGCGGCGAACATCATCACCATCGCTATGATGGCAGTCAAAATGGGTTTCTTCATAGTCGCGGCTTGTTAGTGGCGCTCTCTTCTCACCGACACCCTGGCAGGTGTGGCAGCGGAAGAGGAAGATGAAGATCTGGGAGCCTTTACTTTTTCCTCGCCAGACCTGGATCTTGCAGTGCGCTTGGTTTTCTTTTCTTTCTTGCCTTTGGCATCGGTCTGAACCTTTGCAATGCTGTCGAGAGAGTCTTTCTTCACCTGGTCGCCAAAGATGTTCTTCTCGAAGTCAAGGAGTTCCTGCTCGATGCGCCTTTGTTCCTTGACCATCGACGAGTCATCAGGACAATACTGCGCCAGAGTGCGGCCCAGCATATTGGTGGTCTTATAGATCTTGCCTTTATAGCGGTTCATGGTGAAGAAGTCGTCGATGCTCATCGTGGCAGCATTGTTGATGTTGCTGGTCATGATGGTCTGCTTGCTGAGGAATGGAGCCACGTCGTCGTATTTCACCCAGAAGAGTGGATAAGGTGTCGCACCATCGCCAAAGTCATCCTCGCGCAGCATGATCGGGCAGAGGGCGATGACCTTGCGATGGAAGGTGGATGTGCCTTGGTCATAGTAGGCACTCTCCTTGATGTAGTATTTCTTCACCTCAGCGGAGGGGATGTCGCTGTTGTCAATTCTCACCTTGCCGTTGTTGCGTTCATAATAGATGTGGTAGTTGTCGAGGAAATTGAGCGGTTTCACCCGGGCTGAGTCCTCGAAGCTCTCATTGCCGTCGAGCCGATACTCATAGGCCTTGATATTGCCGGTCATCAGCAACTTGAACAGGTAGGTGAAAAGGTTCATCTGCGTGCCTACGGGTTCCACGGGATAATAGAGTCCGGCATTGGCATCGTCCTCCAGGTTCATCTCCCTGTAGATATCACGTCGCCACACCACATCCTCCGACATAGTGGCTGTGGTGGGGAAGCCGATTTTCGCACGGGTGGTGATGTTGTTGGCATTCGACTTTTGCGTCTGGTTTTGCTGTTGGTTGCGCCGTGCCTGAGGCTGTGCGGTGCCGATCTGCGCCACACATCCCAGAAGCAGTATGAATAGTATGCGTCTCATTGTTAGAATTGCTTCGTTTCTGTTTTCGGGTTTATTTCACGATGACTTCCATGGCCTGCGGCAACTTGCGTGTGATGCCGTCGGGACCTGTGGCCGACACGTTGGTGATATAGAAGCGCTTGTTGCGTGAGAGTTTTCTGAAGTAGTCTTTCTGCTTTTCTGAGAAAGAGGCTCCGCTGGAGGCCACGGGCACGGCGTTGCCCATCTGGTCGTAGAAGACGGCCTCGAAGCTCAGCACCTTGAACTCGATGTCGAGCAGACCATCGTCGATGGCGGCCTTGAGTCCGCCGACGCCCATCAGCGAGGATTTCGGCAGTCCACCGCCCTTGAAGCGGTCGGTGCCTATGGCGATGTATGCCGTGGGGTCGGGGAGTTTGCGCACATGGAAAGTGGCCTGTCCCATGACACGGCTGGTGCCGCGGTCATTGCCCGTGACGGTGAAGGTCACGTCTTTCCCCACTGCGGCAGGCACGGCGATGTAGTGGCCGTCGCCCTGGGCTGTGAGTGTGCCTCCAGTCATGGAGAGCGACACATTGTTTTGTGAGATACCGGAGCAACTGACACTGATGGGGTTGCGGAAACCCGCATAGAGCACGTTCATCAGGTCGGCGGCCACAGTGGCTCCCAATGGCGGGGAGATGACATTGTATTTCTGTTTGAAATCTCGTCTGACGACTTCTCCGTCAGCGTTTCTCATGAGGATATAGCCCCCGAAGACATGTTCGCCGACACCACCGGCAGAGAAGGAGTATGTGCCGTTGGAGGTATTGATCCTGGTGCCGTTGACATAGATTTCAGGTTGCTGAGTCGTATCCACTGCAGCCATGATGATGTTGGCAGTCAGCCTCTCTCCTGGATAAAGCGTGGTTTTGTCGGGCACGACGAAAGCATCGAGCTTGTTGACTCGGATGTCCTTGATGCCTACGTTGGCCACCAGTGAGTGAAGCACCTCACCCTCGGCATAGCGGATGTCGCTCTGGAGCTTCGACAGCAAGGTGATGGCTGCGGCCACGGGCATGTCCTCAAACATATATTCCTGCCAGTTCTTGCCCAGGGTGTTCTCCCTCTTGGGCACATCGGTAGCCAGATTGCTTCTGATGATCTCTTTCTGGTGCGGGTCGTCAATCAACTGGAGGATGCGCTCACGATAGGAGACAATAGCGTTGTAGAGGGCTTTCCCCTTGCCGGTGCCGGGAGCCAGCATCACCTGGCTGGCGGCTTCCAGGTCTTCTTTGTTGCGGATGTCCGAGAGTTTCCCATCTGCTCCGTCTGCCTCTTTGACGATGGCTTCCTTGAGTTGCTGAGCCATGTTGTAGAGGGAGTCACTCATTTCCTTCACGCCTTTGGCCTTTTCAAACCATTCGCGCACCTTGGCCGGGTTGTTCTTCATCTGCTCGTCGAGGTCAGCCATCATGGCCAGGTTCTCCTTCGAGGAGTTGGCCGTGGTGCGGTTGAGGCTTTCCTCCACGATGGAGAAGCCGTCAAGCACCTCCGTGGAGATGTTCAAGGCGAGCATGGCCATCAAGACGACGTACATCAGGTTGATCATCTTCTGGCGTGGGGAAACCGGTCTTTTCTTTATAGCCATTTTTTCTTGCTTTCAATGACTTACACGTCCATTCCTGTCGTCTGTGTGGGAGCTGCGCTTCTCATGTTGACAGTCATGGCTTCTATCATGCGTGCATAAATCTTGTTGAGCTGTTCAATCTGCTGGGCGAGTTTCTTCGACTGATCGTTGATCTGGTCGATGGTGCCGATTTGCTGGCTGGCGCCTTTCAGTTGCATCTCATACACCTTGCAAATGCCCGTGAGGGTGCGGTTAAGGTTCTCCATCTCTTCTGAGTCACGGGTGAGGCGGACACTTTGCTCATTGACCTTGCCCAACATCTCGGTGAGCCGCTTGAGTTCATCGACGTAGTTCTCCGTGGCTTCGGCCATCTCGGGAGATACTTGCTGCTGTTGGCCGATCCAGGCTGTGGAACCGCCACCGCCGCCACCGACAATCTGCGGAGTGCCTTGTTGACCCTCGCCAGCCACAATGGTTCCTCCTTCCATGGCTGCTGCCGCAGGTGTCGCACCCTCAGCCGGCATGCCGCCGCCGATGATGATGGTGCCGCCACCGCCTCCGTAGCCACCACCATAAGCAGCGGCCACCTGTCCTTCGGCCTGTTCACCCTCTGGGTGCTCGCCTTCAATCTCTGTCTGCTCAGGCATGGCCTGTTCGGCCTGTTCATCGTAGTAATGGGTCTTGAGATCCATACCGTCTGTTGTCTTGTCAAACGGCCGGTCAAAGGCGGAGATGAAGAACACAAACACCTCGGTGCCCATGCCGATGAACAGCATCAGGTTTGCTCCAGGCAGGTGGGTGAGCTTGAAAAGTGTTCCTGCGATCACGATGGATGCTCCCCAGCTATAGGCATAATTGAGGAACGTCTGTCCCGGCACGCTGTCCATCCATTTCTGCAGCAGATAGACGATGTTGAATTTGCTGTATCTTGTCATATTATTTCTTGCTGGCTTTCTGTTTGACACTTGATGATGTGGCGATGCTTCTCACGCATCTGAATCCGATATACGAGCGTGGCTGGTTTTGGTATTCCCATGACCTCCAGGCCGATCTGATATACGACTCGGGGTCTTTCCACGAACCGCCTCTCACGCTCTTCTTCTTGAGTCTGTAGGGATCTTCCTTGGCTGCCTTGTATTCCAATTGTGGGTTGAGGTCGTTCATGGCATCCACTCCCGCCTCGGTATAGATCGTACTGGTCCATTCGGCCACGTTGCCGGCCATGTCGAAGAGTCCGTTGGTATTGGTGGCGTAGATGCCCACCTTGCTGGTGATCAGGTTGCCGTCTTTGGTGTAATTGCCTTTGTCGGGTTTGAAGTTGGCATAGAAGCATCCGTCTCCGTTTTTCACGTCTTGGTTCTCCCATGGGAATTCAGTACCGTCTTTTCCTCTGGCGGCATACTCCCACTCTGCCTCTGTGGGCAGGCGGTAGCGCTGCACGTAGCGGGCTTCAGGGCCAAGTCCTTTCAGCAGATAGTCGGTACGCCAGGCGCAGAACGCATTGGCTTGTTCCCAGGTTACTCCCACCACGGGGTAGTCGTTGTAGGTGGGGTTGCTGAAGTAATTGCGCAGGTACATCTCGTTGTCGGAGTTGCGGAAGTCATTGACCCAGCAGGTGGTGTCGGGATAGACGTTGACAATATAGGTGTTGAGGAAATCCCATGGTCCGGAGAGCGGTCTGTTGATGGTTTCCCTGACGATACGTCCCTCGTCGTCAATGTATGCGGTGTCTTTCGAGATCATCACCACCTCGTTGGGGTCAACCACATAGTCAGTGTTGAGATTCCTCTCCTCCGGGTTGAGCCTGTTGCGGCGGAGAGCGGCTGTCGTATAGTCATAGATCTCATAACGGTAGTTGAGCTGGCTGGCGTCAAGCGACTTTTCTCCCGTCACGGGGTTGGTGACATACAGGCTCTCAAAAGCCCTTTGCTCGTCTTCGTTGGGCTTCTTGGGAAGGGATTTCTTCCAGTCAAGATGGGGCGTTACAGGGTCGCCGTTCTTGTCTTCCGTGATTTTGTATGACTCATCTCCGCCGTATGCGGGGTCTGCAAGCCGCTCGCGGAGGATGGAGTCGCGCACCCAAAAGACAAATTGCTTGTATTTCGAGTTGGTCACCTCGGTATCGTCCATCCAGAATCCGTCAACGGAGATCTCCTTGATGGGTGTCTGTTTTCCCCAAAGTGTATCTTGCTGCTCGATGCCCATCTTGAGGAATCCTCTTTTCACCATCACCATTCCGAATGGAGCCGGTTCTTTGAAAGATCTTCCGCCGCCGACTCCCACGACCTCGCCTCCCCTGCCGGAGGAAGAGGTGGCTTTGCCTCCCATGCATCCTGTGAGGGAGAGGAGGGCGACGTAGCATACTGCGACTGCCAAATGCTTCATTTTCATATTCTCTATAGTATTCTCACACTTTTATGTTTGTTCTTGCCTTTTTTCACCAGGTTGATGTCGGTCTGGTAGTTGACAAACAATTCATGGCTGCCGTTTCCCAAACTGATTCCCGAGGTGTAGAACTCATAGCTATAACCTACTTGGATACCATGGAAACTGCCGCCAATCATCGCTGTGACCGAATTGGTAGGACTGTATCCGACACCCAGATACATGTGCTTGTTGTCATGATGATAGACCAAGCGGGCTGTGATGTCGCCGCGGTAGTTCACACCATCGGTGCGCACAAGTAGGGTTGGGTGTATAGTAAGTAACGGATTTCTTAGTTTTATATTGTATCCTCCCGTCAAATAATATGTCCTATCTATTTGCAGTTCATTGGTTTCACCCAATTCCACCAGGGGCGCCATGAGGTGCTGGGCCGATATTCCCACATACCACGCTCCATGGGTGTAGTAGATGCCGGCGCCGACATCCAGCGACTGTCCATCCTGCTCAGAAGTGCTGAAGGCGGGGTCGTTGGTCTTATCCAGGTCAACTTCGCTTCCGTCAATGTTTTCCATGATCAGCCCTGCCTGGATGCCCACGCTGATGGTTCCACCGAGGAATCGGTGCTTGTAAGCATATTGGGCTGCCAGTTTCTGATGGGTGAATATACCGATCTGGTCATTGACCAACTGCAGACCCACTCCGTTGTGGATGTTGCCCATCATGAAGGGCAAGTCTCCGGCCAGGTACATGGTACGGGGGTTGTTCTCAAAGCCTACGAAGTTCATGGCATAGGCTGCTGTCACGTTGATTTTCGCCTCTTTGCCCACAGCTCCGGGATTGAAATACGGTTCCATGGCCCAATAATGGCTAAAGGGCACATCATACTGGGCTTTGACCTCCAAGGAGGCAAGGGCCAGTATCACGACAAACAGGATTTTTCGTCTAAGCACGTCATAATAACGGAAAGAGCCTTGTTTTATTGTGGAAAACCGATTTCTTTATCCAACAGGCTTGGAATTGTAGGTTTTTATTTACATTTGCATGGGAAAAGAGAGGAAACCACGAGACAGACGGGCGGATGATGCAAAAAATCCACTCTCACTCAAAAAAAAGCATTATTTGTGTAGTTTTCCTCTCAATATTGCGTCTAATGGGCAAAATCTTTCATTCGACAGACAAGACAATGACAACATTAGAGACAAAATTTGCGCAAACCGTGGCAGAGCACAAGAGCACCATCTTCACCGTGTGCTACATGTTCTCGAAAGATGATGATGAAGTCAACGACCTGTTCCAGGAAGTACTAGTCAACCTATGGAAAGGGTTCGAAAACTTTGAGCATCGCAGTGATGTCCGGACATGGTTCTACCGTGTCGCTCTCAATACCTGCATCTCTCTTGACAGGAAAAAGCGGCGCTCCTCGACAGTTCGGCTGACCATGGACATCAATCTCTTTGAGGACCATGACGAGGACACCCGCCAAGTGGATTTGCTCCATAAGCGCATCTCGAGATTGCAGCCTTTCGACCGTGCGATTGTCCTGCTTTGGCTTGAGAACCTCTCTTATGAGGAAATCGGCCAGATTGTAGGAATCAGCACCAAGAATGTCAGCGTCCGTCTGTTCAGGATCAAAGAACAGTTAAAAAACATGTCCAACGATTAAGATTTACCATTATGAACGAGTTTGAAAAGAAGTTTGATGACAATGAGTTGAACGATATGCGCCAGCAGATGGCCACATTGAAGAAGAAGTTGCAACAACAGGAGATTGTGAATGACCGTTTCATCCGCCATTCTCTCCGCCGCAACACATCTGGCATCACACGGCGCTACGTGCTGGTCAGTTTGCTGAGCGTATTCTCCATCCCCTATACCTACTGGGCATTCGTGCGGTTGAATGGCTCGTCTATAGGTGTCTGGATCTCTGTTTGCATCCTGTTGCTGATAGCCTTGGGCTACACCGTCTATACAGGACGTTTCTTATACGACAGGAAACTGTTTAAGAGCAACCTGGTGGAAGCTCGCCGGAAAGTGGCAAAAGCCAAGAAACTTGATGCTGATTGGCTGAAGTTTGGTATTCCTGCTGTCATCCTCTGGTTGGGCTACTTCCTCTACGACAGTTATGGGCACATGGAAAGGGATGAATTTGAGATATTTGCTGTGGCCATGTCTGTCGCGGTAATTCTAGGTGGCATCATCGGCCTGAAGATTCATTTCCGCAACCAGAGCGACTACGAGGATATCATCGAACAGATAGAGGAAATCACAGAATAAGCCTCAAGGAGGAAACATCTCTCTCACAATCCTTCCAAAGCCCCTCATTCTTGCGAGTGAGGGGTTTATTTTGCTTTCCCGATGATTCTGGGGGCGTATTTCTCAATACATGGTGCCGTCAGGCAGCAGATGGCGATGGTGATGAAAAAAGTCAGATACAATGCGGGTTGGCCGGATAAGAAGTGCTGGGCAATCATCTTGATGGGACGGTATAAGAGATGATGCACACACATGATCCACATGGAGTGGCGGCCGATGAAGGCCAACAAGCCAGAATGATCGAGGAAGGCTTTCGAAAAGAGAATCAAGGCAATGCTCAGAACGATGCTGATATAGATGTATGAAACAAGACCGCAGTCATACCTGTTGGTGCTATGCATGATCAAGGTGGGGAATGACCAGCAGCTCAGATAGAAAATGACAGAAAAAATGCCGGATTCCACTTTGCCGTATTTTTCCAGAATAGAATACTTCCTCAGCAAATAACCCAAGTGGAAGACAAAAACCGTGGATAAAGATGTGTCTAAGACCAAGGGCAAGTCTATTCCCATTTTTCCCAGCATAAATCCAAGACAACTGAGCAGAAGTGAGACAGTAATGGCTATGGGCGTTTTCTTGATATGCTTGATGATGAAATAGGTGATGACCTGAAGCCAGAAAAGAGCTAAGAGAAACCATAGGGGACCGTTGAAATACTGTTTCTGTACGAAACAATCAAGGATGCCTTTGGCTTCTGTCATGGTGTCAAAATGAGGAACGGCATATTTGCCTGCATAAAACAGCAAATAGCTGATGACATAGAAAAACAGGAAGGGGAAAAGGATCGTCTTGTATTTCTTGATTATGAAATCTTTGAAAGGCAATTTCACCGAGAAAAAATATCCGGACAGCATGAAAAATGCCGAAACCTTGACTTCATGGAGAAGGGGTATAGAACACACTGCCCCAACGTGGACGACGACGATGAGGAGCATGCAGATACCTTTGGCAGAATCTGGATAGTTGAGACGGCTCATTTCAAGTGGTTAGGATAATAGGTCCAAACCGCGACATTCCTGCTATAGCGTATTGAAGGCCTCTGGCAGATGGTCAATCAGGTCACTGGCAATCAGGCATTCCTTGCCCTTGACACGCATGGCGAGGTCGCCGGCCATGCCGTGGAGGTACATGCCCAACTGACAAGCTTCTTTCTGGTGATAACCGCGGGCAAGCAAGCCTGTGATGATGCCGGTGAGCACGTCACCGGTACCTGCCGTGGCCATGCCGGAATTGCCGGTGGAATTGAACACGACGGTGCCGTCGGGTGAGCAGAGGGCGGAGTAATGGCCCTTCAGGATGATATAGACCTGAAGCTTCACCGCCATCTCCTGAGCCTTGGTCAGACGTTCATAGTCGTCACTGCAACGTGAACCGCACAAGCGGTCGAATTCCCGGGGGTGCGGGGTCATGATAAGCCCTTTGGGCAACTGCTGCATCCAAGCCCTGTGACTGCCGAGGATGTTGAGGGCATCTGCGTCTGCCACGATGGGCGACTGCGTGCGGCGCAACTGGGCGATCAGGGCAATAGCGGTGCCTTCCTGCTGCCCCAGGCCGGGACCGATGCCCAGGGCATCAAACTCGTCGGCAGGAATGGCGTCTGAGAAATAGGTGTCCTCAGGGTCTATCTGAAGGATTGCCTCCGGCACGGAAATCTGCAGGATGTCACTGTTTTTCTTGGGGGTGTGGACCGTCAACTTGCCTAAACCGGAACGCAGGCAGGCACGGGAGGCCAGGACGGCGGCTCCTGCCATGCCATAGCTGCCGGCAATGAGGAGGGCATGGCCCATTGCTCCCTTGTGGGCGAAGTCATTGCGGGGAAGAAGCATGGACCGGAGGTCCATCGCCTCCTGGATGGTGTAGTTGGAAGGCGCAGAGCGCATGTAGTCCTTCGACAAACGGATGTCGAGCACTCGCAAGCGGCCGATATATTGCTGGATGTCAGCGAATAAAAAGGCGAGTTTCTTGGTCTGAAGTGTCAGCGTCACGTCTGCTCGGATGATGTTGGAGTGGATATTGTAGGTGTTGTCCTCCGTCATCAAACCCGATGGCATGTCGATGCTGATCACCCGGCAGGGCGACTGGTTGATGTATTTCACCAAGGAGGCGAAACCGCTCTCCAAGGGCTTTTTCAGCCCCGTGCCAAACAGTCCGTCAATCACCACTGTGCTGCTGGTGAGCTGAGGCGGGTCGAATTCACGCGTGACTTCCACAAACTGGCGGATACGGTCGCAGGACATGGCTCGCTGCTTGTTCTCCTGGCAGTCTTCCGACAGCTTGTTGCTGGTGTTGAAAAGATATACGCTGACCTGATATCCCTTTTCCGCAAGCATGCGCGAGACGGCAAGGGCATCGCCGCCGTTGTTGCCTGGACCGGCGAACACTACAATGGGGGTGGCTGTTGTGCACTCATCTGCTATGGCAAGGCTCAATGCCTTGGCTGCACGCTCCATCAGGTCTATCGATTTGATGGGTTCATGCTCTATCGTGTATTTGTCGAGCTCTTTGAGCTGATCGTTGGTAAAAATCTTCATACGGCGCAAAATTACAAAAATTATATCAACTCATGAACATACTTTGCCATATTTTTACTAAATTTGCAAAAAATCAAAAATCAGACTCATGGATATCATACAAGTAATTGACAAGAAATTCACCGTAACCATCCCCGAAAAGGAGATTCTGGAAAGGGTGGATAAGGTGGCACAGCAAATCAATAAGGATATGGCAGGAAAGAACCCTTTGTTCCTCGCCGTTCTCAATGGTTCGTTCATCTTCGCTGCCGATCTCATGAGGAGGATCACCATCCCATCGGAGATTTCTTTTGTAAAGCTGGCTTCCTACCAGGGCACCACTTCGACAGGGAAGGTCACAGAGGTGATCGGTATCAATGAGAGCCTTGCAGGCCGGACGGTCATTATCCTGGAGGATATCGTGGAGTCGGGTCTCACCATCAAGAGAATGATGGAGACCATCGGCACTCGCAACCCTGAGTCGGTGCATGTCTGCACGTTGCTGCTCAAGCCCGACAAACTGAAGGAGGACCTCAATATAGAATATGTGGCATTGAGAATCCCCAATGACTTCATCCTCGGATACGGACTTGACTACAATCAGCAAGGACGGAACCTGAGGGATATTTATACACTGGTGACAGAAGATAAACCTACTAATATAAATGAGAAAATGAGAAATATTGTTATTTTTGGAGCTCCAGGATCCGGAAAGGGTACGCAGAGCGACCTGATCATTGAGAAATACGGTCTTAACCACATTTCCACCGGTGACGTGCTCAGAGGTGAGATCCGGAACGGAACCGAACTGGGAAAAATCGCCAAGCAGTATATTGATGACGGCATGCTGGTGCCTGATTCACTGATTGTCGATATGCTCGCCAAGGTCTATGATAGTTTTGGAAAATCCCATAAAGGTGTCATCTTTGATGGTTTCCCGCGTACGGTCAACCAGGCTGAAGCCCTCAAGACCATGCTGGCCGAGAGAGGACATCAGGTGGCAGCGATGATCGAACTTGACGTGCCTGAGGAGGAACTCATGACCAGGCTCATCAAGAGAGGCGAGGAGAGCGGCAGGAGCGATGACAACGAGGAAACCATCAAAAAGCGCCTCGATGTCTATCACAACCAGACATCTCCGCTCATTGAGTGGTATCAGAACGAAGGCATCAGGCATCAGATCAACGGACTGGGAGCACTTGACCGGATCTTCGCCGATATCTGCCAAGTGGTGGACAACCTGTAGGAGATGGAATCAAACTTCGTTGACTATGTGAAAATCTGCTGCCGTTCGGGTAAGGGCGGCAGGGGATCCATGCATCTCCGACATGTTAAATACCAGCCTAACGGAGGTCCTGACGGGGGAGATGGCGGCGACGGTGGAAGTGTTTTCCTCAGGGGAAACCACAATTACTGGACGCTGCTGCACCTCAAATACCAAAGGCATATCTTCGCGCAGCATGGTGGGAATGGCGGACGTGACAAGTGTCATGGCACGAAAGGAAAGGATGAGTACATCGATGTGCCGTGTGGTACGGTGGTGTATGACGCCGAGACGGGAAAATACATCTGCGATGTGTCCTATGACGGACAGGTGGTGTGCCTGCTCAAGGGTGGGCGCGGCGGTCTGGGCAATTTCCAGTTCAGGTCGGCCACCAACCAGGCTCCGCGCTATGCCCAGCCGGGAGAACCTATGCAGGAGAAGACCATCATCCTGGAATTGAAACTGCTGGCCGACGTGGGCCTTGTGGGCTTCCCCAATGCCGGGAAATCCACATTGTTGTCCTCCCTGTCGAGTGCCAGACCCAAAATCGCCAATTATCCTTTTACCACCTTGGAACCTTCATTGGGCATCGTGGGCTATCATGACAAGCAGTCGTTTGTCATGGCCGACATCCCAGGAATCATTGAGGGTGCCAGTGAGGGAAAGGGCCTCGGACTGAGGTTTCTCAGGCATATCGAGCGCAACTCGCTGCTCCTTTTCATGGTTCCGGGCGACACCGATGACATCAAGCATGAATATGAGGTGCTGCTGCATGAGTTGGAGAATTTCAATCCGGAGATGCTGGACAAGCACCGGGTGCTCGCAGTCACCAAATGTGACTTGCTTGACGAGGAACTGATTGACATGCTGAGAGATACTTTGCCGGATGGCGTTCAGACGGTGTTTATCTCCTCAGTCACAGGCATGGGACTGGAGGATTTGAAAAATGTGCTTTGGACCGAACTCAACAGCGAGAGCAACAAATTGCAGAACATCACGGCTGAGGATACGCTTGTGCACCGCGACAAGGACCTCGGAAGGCTGCAACTGGAAATGGCTGAAGAGGGTGAGGACGAGATAATCGAGTTCGTTGATGACGATATGGTGGAGGACCTCGATGACTTCGAATACGAAGAGGAGGAACCATGACGCCTTTGTTGCATGAATATGATATTGCCAAAGGAGTGGTTGCCTTTAGTTCCACACGCAGGGGCGGTGTGAGCTTAGGCCACTATGGCGAGTTCAACATCAACGAATATTGTGGTGACGATGCAGCCCATACAGCGGCCAACAGGATGGCGCTGTGTGGGTTGCTGCGTGTTCATCCCGATCATCTTATCTTTCCTCATCAGACCCATGGAGATGTCGTGATAAAGGTGGACGGTCAATGGCTTGACTCTTTGAGCCCTGCTGAGAAACGGGGCAGTTTGGAGGGTGTCGATGCCGTGATGACCAATCTCTATGATGTGTGTGTGGGCGTGTCGACAGCAGATTGCATCCCAGTGCTGCTCTATGATGAGGCTCATCATGCCTGTTGTGCTGTTCATGCTGGTTGGAGGGGTACTGTGAGGAAAATCTCTCGAAAGGCGGTGGAGGCGATGGCCGTGTCATATGGATCGAAGCCTGAACAGCTCAAGGCCGTCATCGGTCCTGGCATCTCGCTTCTTCATTTTGAGGTCGGCGACGAGGTGTATGAGCAGTTTTCCAAGGCTGGGTTTGATATGCAGTTGATTTCTCGGAAGTATGAGAAATGGCATATCGACCTCTGGGAAGCCAACCGCCAGCTGCTGTTGGCAGCGGGTATGAGGGAAGAGCTCATTCAGGTGTCTGGCATCTGCACTTACGATAGGGTGGAGGAGTTTTTCTCAGCCCGGCGGCTCGGTATCCTTTCCGGGCGTATTTTCACGGCGATTATGATGAGGGGTGATGGGCGTGAGGTATAAGAGTGACGGAAAAGTGCTGGGGATGCTCGCGCTTTTGGCGACGGGTGTGCTCTTTTTCATCTCCAATGACTCTTATACCCATGATTTGTTCAACAAGGCTGACTCGGCATGGTTTTTCATCTGTGGAAAGGCCTGGATGAACGGGTTGGTGCCCTATGTCGATTTCGCTGATTCCAAGGGACCCTTGCTGTGGCTCATATACGGGGTGGGCTATCTTCTCAGCCGCCAGGATTTCATCGGGGTCTTTTGGCTCTCTTGTGGATGCTATGCGGCCACCCTCTATGTGGCCTTCCTCACGGCAGAATTGTTGACAGCCGACCGTCGGAAGGCTTTCCTCACGGCAGTCGTGATGCTGCTTTTCTTCTTTTTCCCGGCCATTCACAATGAGGTGCGGTGCGAGGATTTCGCCTCATTGTTTGTCATGCTGGCTGTTTATGAGGCTTGTTGCCTCTCTCTCGGGCGACGTGGACATCGCATCCGGCGGTGGATGGTCCTGGGTTTCTGTCTGGGTGCGGTGGCGATGATGAAGTTCAGCATCGCTTTGTTGCCGGCCTTGGCGATGGCGGCGGCTGCCAGTACCCGGCTCAGGCACCGTACGAGCAGAAAGTGGTCTCTCCTCGCTGCCTTGGGAGGTATGGCCGTTGCCGTGCTGCCGTTCTTTGCCTATTTCTGGGCCAAAGGGGCATTGGATAGTTTTATCCATGAGTATTTCATCAACACCGTGCGTATCACACCGGTGGGTCTCAAACCTTATTATTTCTCGGCCCTCATGCCGCTGATGGTCGTGCCTTTGGCTTTATTGGCGAGGCGGATTCACATGCCTATTGCCAGGAAAATAGATGTCGTCCTTGTTGTAGGGGTGGTCATCTTGACGGTTCTGTCCAATTTGTGGATACACGACCTCCGCCATCCCGAATATGGGGATTTCTTCACGCAGGACAATGTGGGAAGACGGGAGTTCTATGACTACGAATATGTCATCTCGCAGATCAGCAAACCGAGAATCGTAAGCATGGGCGGGTACATGGGACTTGGTACGACGTGCGAGGCTTTGCCTGCTTGCCGTTATTGGGCGAGACAGAGCGGAGCCACCGAGGAAATGCTGGCCATGCAGGTGGAATGTTGCCGTAGGATGGAAGCCGATTTTGTCATCGTCCACACCGACCTTCCTGAGATGATGGTGGAGATGAGGAAGATAGGATACCATGAGCTGGACAGGTCAACACAGTGGTATCCGTTTGTCTTATACAGCAAACGGCAGCTCTCGCTGCCGTCCGCTGGATATCATAAGTCAAACAAGGATGTCTTGCTGAAAAAGTGATCAGCCTTTTTTGCGATTGGCCCGCTGTTCGCGGTATTTGGCTTTCTGACGGGCACTGCCGCTGCCATGGGCTCCGGTGATGTAGCCTTTCTTCTTGGCCTTGGTCCTGACTTTGTCGTCGGAGCTGTCTTTGCTCTTGTTGCCGCGGCCCCAGACAATGCCTCCCTGGATGATGGCGTCGATGTCGTCTCCTTTGCTCATGGTCGTGGGGATCAATGATGGAACAGTCTGACGCCGGTAAAGGCCATGGCAATGCCATACTTGTCACAGGTGGAGATCACATGGTCGTCGCGCACCGATCCTCCAGCCTGGGCGATGAACTCCACGCCGCTCTTATGGGCACGCTCGATGTTGTCGCCGAAGGGGAAGAAGGCGTCGCTTCCCAAAGCCACCTTCGTGTTTTGCGCAATCCATGCTTTTTTCTCTTCGAGGGTCAGCACCTCGGGCTTCTCGGTGAAGAACTGCTGCCAGATGCCGTCGCTGAGCACATCGTCATGGTCTTCGCTGATATAGACATCGATCGTGTTGTCGCGGTCGGCGCGGCGGATGCCGGGCACGAAGGGGAGGTTCATCACCTTCGGATGCTGGCGGAGCCACCAGATGTCAGCTTTGTTGCCGGCAAGCCGTGTGCAGTGGATGCGGCTCTGCTGACCGGCACCGATGCCGATGGCCTGGCCGTCCTTCACGTAGCATACGCTGTTGCTCTGGGTGTATTTCAGTGTGATGAGTGCGATGATGAGGTCGCGGCGTGCTTCTGCAGTAAAAGTCTTGCACTGGGTGGGGATGTTCTCAAAGAGTGCGGGGTCGTCAAGTTTGATTTCATTGCGGCCTTGCTCGAACGTGATGCCGAACACCTGTTTGCGCTCGATGGGGTCGGGCACGTAATCCGGGTTGATGCGGATGACGTTGTAGGTGCCCTTGCGCTTTGCACGGAGGATCTCAAGAGCCTCAGGGGTGTAGTCAGGGGCAATCACGCCGTCGGAAACCTCGCGCTTCAGGAGCGTGGCGGTCATGGCATCGCAGGTGTCGCTCAAAGCCACGAAATCGCCGTAGCTGCTCATACGGTCAGCACCGCGGGCACGGGCATAGGCGCAGGCGATGGGAGACAACTCGCCAAGGTCATCGACGAAATAGATTTTGCGGAGGGTGTCGCTCAAAGGGAGACCGACGGCTGCTCCAGCAGGAGATACATGCTTGAAACTGGCGGCTGAGGGCAGACCGGTGGTAGCCTTCAGTTCTTTGACCAACTGCCAGCTGTTGAGGGCGTCGAGGAAGTTGATGTAACCTGGACGGCCGTTGATCACCTCAAGGGGCAGTTCTCCTTCCGTCATGAAGATGCGGGATGGTTTCTGGTTGGGATTGCAACCGTATTTCAATGCTAATTCTTTCATTGTATATGGGGATTTTAGGATTGATGACATAAACAAAAAAGAGGTTTCTGCATACGAAACCCCTTATTGCATTCGTTGGATTAAGCCTTGGTGGCAGACCACTTCTCCTTGATGCGAGCTTTCTTACCAGTGAGCTTGCGGAGATAGTAGAGCTTGGCACGGCGCACTTTACCACGCTTGTTCACCTCGATGCTGTCGATGTTGGGTGACTCAATGGGGAAAATACGCTCCACACCCACGGTGCCCGACATCTTGCGGACAGTGAAACGCTTCTTGTCTCCATGACCGGAGATGCGGATCACGACACCACGGTAGAGCTGGATACGCTCTTTGTTACCCTCGATGATCTTGTAGGCCACCGTCACGGTGTCACCAGGATGAAACTCATCGAATTTCTTGCCTGCGGCCTTTGCCTGCTCGGCAACATTAGTTGCAAATGCTTGTTCAGCAACTTTGATTAAATCCATTTTGATTGATGATTAATGTGATTGTCCCACTACGCAACATAACGAGGCAACTCTTCTTCCTGTCATCGGTTACGCAGAAAAGCGGTGCAAAGTTACTACTTTTTTTTCTATTAGAACGACTCTGCCCCGTTTTTTTTCGGATTTATGCCGATTTCAAGGCATTTAAGGCTTGTTATCTCGTTTTTTTTTGTGTATTTTCGCAAAAACTTTATGAGAATGATGAGAAAAAAAGGGATTATCATGTCGCTGACAGCCTTGATGTTGGCCATGTCGGCGTGTACGACGCACTATCAGGTGTCGGGAGTCAGTCGCACGCGGCTGCTCATCGACCGTGCGTACGACGGTAGAATCGATGATGCGACAGCTCGCTTCATGCAGCCGTTCACCATGAAAGTGGATAGTCTGGTGTCACCTGTGGTGGGAAAGGCGGCCATGCCCCTTGAAACCTTCAGACCGGAAAGTCCTCTGAGCAACTTGATGGCTGATGTGCTGGTCTGGTCGGGGAAGGATTACGGGGAGAAACCGGATTTCGGAGTGTATAACATCGGTGGTATCAGGGCTTCCCTTGCCAAGGGGGATATCCGGATCGGAGATATCTTCGACGTGGCTCCCTTTGAGAACAAAGTCTGCTTCGTGACACTTACGGGAGAGAAGGTGACCGAACTGCTCGGGCAGATCGCCGGAAGAGGAGGTGAGGGCATCAGCAAGGAGGTGCGCATCGTGATGACAAAGGACAAGAAACTCAAGCGTGCCACTCTCCAAGGGAAGGAGATTATCCCCACGGAGAAATACCGCATTGCTACGGTTGACTATGTCTCTCATGGAAATGACGGCATGCCGGCCTTCAAAAGTTCTATGGACAGGAACGAACTCACCGAGGAGAAGGATCTCACCCGGATGGTGCTGATGCGGTATGTCAAGGAGTGTACTGCCAATGGAAAGATGCTGGAAAGTAAAGTGGAAGGTAGAATAATTGTGGAGGAATAGTCATGAAAACTAAATATTTGATTCTCGTATGGATATGCATGGCCGTTTCTGTTTCCATGCAAGCTCAGGACAAACAGTTGGTGATCCTGCATACCAACGACACCCATAGTACCATCATGCCGCTCAATGCGAACCTCGCTGACAAAGAGGTGGCTGGAAGGGGTGGCTTCATCAGAAGACTGGATTTTCTTAGGCAACAGCGTTTGCAGAACCCTGACTTGCTGTATTTCGACAGCGGCGATTTCTCACAGGGCTCTTCTTATTACACCATGTTTAAAGGTGATGTTGAAATCGGCCTGATGAACAAAATGGGCATTGACGCGGCTACCATCGGCAACCATGAGTTCGACTTCGGTATGGAGAATATGGCCCGCCTTTTCAAAATGGCTAATTTCCCTGTCGTTTGTGCCAATTATGATTTTGCAGGAACTCCTCTTGAGGGTGTGGTGAAACCGTATGTCATCCTCAAACGGAAAGGGGTTAAGATCGGTGTGTTTGGACTCTCTCCCGAACTGGATGGACTGGTCGAGAAACACAATTCGGAGGGCGTGACCTACCTCGATCCAGTGAAAAAGGCTTTGGAGGTGGCCACTTTCCTCAAAGAAAAGAAAAAATGTGATTTCATCATCTGTGTCTCACATCTGGGATGGGGAACCGGTCCGGCCAATGACCAGGCTATGATCGCAGGTTCCCGGTATATCGACCTCGTACTCGGTGGGCATTCCCATACGTATTTCACCCAACTGGAATATGTGAAGAACCTGGATGGTCAACAGGTGCCTGTTGACCAAAACGGCAAGCATGGCATCTGGATCGGGAAAATGACGGTCGATCTGAAAAAGAAATAAGCGTAGTACGTCAGAAGACATCAACAAGAAAGGGTGTGCCGGAGCACACCCTTTTCCTGTTTTTCAAATCGTCAATAGATGATTATGGAAGGCTGATAGCCTCATTGGGGCAAACATCTGCACAAGTTCCACACTCGGTGCAAAGGTCGGGGTCAATCTTATAGATGTCGCCCTCAGAAATAGCCTCAGACGGGCATTCGCTGATACATGTGCCGCATGCAATGCAGTCTTCACTAATTACGTAAGCCATAGTACTACTTATTTTATTGTTAATAATGTTTGTGTTTAAAAGAGTATACCTACTTTTATTGGCTGCAAATTTACATTTTATTTTTGAAATACCTAAAAATGGGGGGCTTTTTTTTCATTATTTATAATTATTCAAAATAAGAAAGCAGACAATAAGAAAGCAGAATAATCGTTATTATAGTAGAAATAGAGTTAAGATATGGACAGACGAGCATTGTGCTTGATATATGCGCTGTTTTTGGTTTTATCAGTAAATGCACAGGAAAGGAAGGTGGAGAATCGGCCTTATGTCGATTTGCGCCACTTTCATTTTGGTGTGCATGTCGGCACGCATTTGCAGGACATTGAGTTTGTGAATGTGGGTCCGCAGATGATTGAGCAGGAGGATGGGTCATACGTGGAGAAACTGATCTCCTGTGACCAGGACCGCTGGGATCCGGGTTTCAATGTGGGTGTCCTTGGTGAACTGCGTCTGAGCACTCATTTCCAGTTTCGCATAGCTCCTACCATGTATTTCGGCACACGCCATCTCACGTTTGTCAACCATACCGATGAGAAGTTGGTGGATGAGCATCAGGAACTCAAGACGGCTTATATCTCCACGGCGCTGGACTTGATTTTCGCGGCTCCACGGTTCAATAACCACCGCCCGTATCTGGTGGCTGGTCTCAACCCGATGATCAATCTCTCGGGTCGCGATAATGATTTCCTGAAACTGAAAAGGACGGATCTCTTTCTGGAACTGGGTGCGGGATGCGACTTGTATTTGCCCTTCTTCAAACTTCGTCCAGAACTGAAGTTCATGTTCAGCTTGGGCAATAAACTCGACATGGATCATGTCAATCATCTCAAAAACCGCAACATGATCATGTACACCAATTCTGTCAAAAAGGCTTCCACCAAGATGTTTGTACTGACATTCTATTTTGAATGACGGTTATATTCCCAAACAGGAAAAGCCCCGAAGGAGTGACTTGGTTGTCGTCCTTTCGGGGCTTTTAGGATAGTGATGAAGCACCCATGCGCTTCATCACTACGAATGGTCTTTATTCAGTGGCTTCCTCAGCAGGAGCATCCAGGCCAAGAGCCTTCTTGGCGATGCTGTTGTTGGGATCCAACTGGATGACGGTCTCATAGAATGGCTTGGCGGTGTCCAGGTCATTCTTGCTGGCCCAGTAGATGTAGCCCACCTCGCTGCATGCGTTGAGCAGGTAGCCTTTCTCATCCTCGTCGAGGTCGCCTTTTGCCTTCAGGTCGTTGATAAGACCAGTCAGATATCCGATAGCCTCATCATCTTTCTCACAGACGTATGCCTGATGACCTTTCTGGAATTTCACAAAGTTGGCGGTGTGGGGATATTTGGCGGCCAGGTTGTCATACACACCCATGGCTTTCAGCCAGTTGGCATCCTTATCCTCTCCGTTCTTCACCTTGTCAATATAGATGCTGGCAAGTTTGCTGAACTCTGATGGTTTGGCATCGGGGTTCTTGTCAAGGTACATGATGCTGTACTCCAGAGCTTTGTCGGTATTGCCAAGAGCGGTGTATGACTCGGAAATCGACTGCAGGTTCTTGAAGTCGGTGCCGTCCATGGAGAAGGATTTCAGGAACATCTCGATGGCTTTCTCATGCTGTCCAGCTCCTGCCAGAGCACGTGCATAGTAGTTGAAGTCGCCGGAGTTCTTCTCTGCGTCGCTGGAGATCAGTTTCTCAGCAAAGGAGATACCGTCGGCCCAGTCCTTGCCGAGCACACCGTTGATCATGGCCAGACGGGTGAAGGCTGAGTTGGAGGGGAAGCGGCTGGCAGCGGTCTTGGCCACTTCGAGACCCTTCTTGAAGTCGTTCACAGAGAGGGCAGCCAGAGCATACTCACCCAGACGTGACTCTGCCATGTTGCTGATATTGGCCTTGTTGAAATACTCCATGGCTTTCTCGTAGTTGCCGGAGGTGTAGAATACGTGAGCGGTCTCTGTGTCGATGGGGAAGTCGGGCACGTTCTTACGGAGTTCATTGAGAGCACGCTCTGCCTCCGACGGACTGCGCTTGCGGTAAACGTTGGCATAGCTCATGTAACCGTTGGGGTTCTTCGGGTCAAGGGTCATAGCCTGCTGATACCACATGGCAGCGTTGCCACCGTCATCCTTCAGAGCTTCAACGTCACCTTTCAGGATGTAGGCGTCGCCGAAATTCTTGTTCTTCTTGATGGCCAGGTCAGCGCATTCGATGGCCTTGTCATAGTTCTTGCTGGTGAGGTAGGCGTTGCCTAATGCCACCATGGCCTCAGGATTCTTCTTGTAGGTCTTGAGGAAGTCCTTCACCAATTGCTTGGCAGCACCAGTGGCTTGAGGATCGTCTTTCAATGCTTTGGAAACGGTTCCGATGACTGAGGAGTAATCTGCCTGAGCCATGACGGGAGTAGAGAGTCCGAAGACAAACGCTCCCATGATAAGATATTTTACTGCTTTCATAATCGGTTTGTTTTTTCTGTTGTTACATGTTTGTTGTCAATTCGTTTGATGGATTTATGTTTCTAAGGTTTAAACCTTTTTATTTCTTTATGTTAACTTTTTTAAGGGTGATGTCGCCTCTGTAGGGGAGAAGACCGGTTTTCAGCACGATGAGCTGGCCGACAGGACTCGTCACGTAATTGGCGAAACTCCACGGGAGTGCGCGCTGCGGGTCCACACAGATGGCGTAAATCGTCCTTGCAAAGGGGTAGCGGCCATCAAGCAGATAGGCTTGATAGGGCTTCCAGCTGTTGCCTGGGGTGGCTTCGTCTTTCACCGAAACCGACATGACGCGGATATTCTTGATGAAGGTCAGATTGGTGCTGTCACGCTTGTCATTGAGCCAGTTTGACCCGATGACACCAATCGCATTGGGGGTGTCGTGCACGTAGTCTATCACGTCTGCACTGGTCTTGGCGGCGGTGATGTGCGGATTGTCTATCGGTTTACCGTCAAGGATGGAATCGACAACATAATGAAGGGTGGCCGACTGGTTGTTGTCGAACACGACTTCAAAGTCACCGAGTTTGGAGTTCTTGTACACCTCGTTCCACTTCGTCACCTCACCTTGGAGGATGCGCTTGAAGTCTTTCACGCTGATACAAGTGTCGTTGTTGTTGGGATTGACGATGATGGCAAGTCCGTCATAGCCGATGGGGAACACCGAGGGGAGTTGCTTTTTCGTTTTCAAGTAGGCCACCTCACTGTCCTTCAGCGGACGGGAAGTGAAGAACAGACAGGTCTTCATCTCCTTGATGAGGTTGAAACCATCATTCTCATTGGTGTAAATCGGATTGAGCTTTGCCTTGGGGTATTTGAACTGGAACTGGTCGATCAGCTCTCCGATTACAGGACTGAAACTCTCATCTGCCGCAAATGAAATCTCACCGGAAGTGGGGGTGTCGGTGCGGCCGCCGCGCTTGTCGCTGTTGTCGCATGAGGCAATGGCAAAACCGGTCAGCAAAAGACCAAGGAAGGCATAATTAAGATATTTTTTCATTGTCGCTTTAGATTAGAGTCGGATTCGTTTTATAAAACATAGTCAGGGGCGACCGTAATCGCCCCTGACAGGTTATCGGTTCTACAATGTGTCGTTGCAGAAATAAGTTCCATGCATGGTTACTGAAGCTTGAAGGTCACAGGAAGATTGTACTTCACACGCACTGCCTGACCGTTCTGCTTACCAGGTACCCACTTCGGCATAGCCTTGGTCACACGCACGGCCTCCTTGTCGAGTGACGGGTCAACGCCACGTACCACCTGTACGTTGCTGATTGAACCATCGGGCTCAACGACGAATGACACGACGACACGGCCCTGGATACCGTTCTCCTCAGCTACTGGAGGATAGTGGATATTGCTGCTCAGCCATGACAAGAGAGCGGATTGTCCACCGGGGAAGGATGGTTGCTGCTCCACCACGTCGAAGATCTTCTGGGTCACTTCTTGCTTGACCTCCTGCTTCGGCTCTTCAATCTGAACCTTCTCTACCACGTCGGTACGAGCGGCCTCAATGGTACGGTCCTTGGTACCCTCCTGGTCTTTCACACCCACGGCCGTGTTGGCATCCAACTGGTCCATCTGCTTCATCTGGTTGTCCTCTTTCACGAGTTCATCCTTCTTGATGACAGGGGCGGTAAACTTCTGGGTCTCACGAACCTGAGGAATCTCCTTCTTAGGCTCAAACTTCGGTTTCTCAATCTTTTTCTCTTCCTTCTTCTTCTCTTTCTCAGCTTGTTCCTGAAGCTTTGAAAGCTCAAGTTGTTCCATGTAAGCTTGACGCTCTGCGGCACGCTTGTCGGCCTCAATCTTGTAGATCAGATAGCCGCCAACGATGATTGCAGCTGCCATGAGAATAGCCAGAGCGAGCAGGTTACGCTTGGATGTGCCCTTGCGCAACTGGTAGGCTCCGTATTCCTTGTTCTTGTCTTGGAACACCAGGTCGATCCATTTAGGATCATATAGATCTATTTTTGACATAGTTTCTTGCTGTTTTTAAGTTCATCAATTACATCTTCACACCTTTCTTCTCGAGAAGTTTCTCGTCGTCAGGAGTGATCTTGTCGATGACGTATGTTCCAATACTCAGAATCTGCATTTCGTCGAGTGCGTCAACCATGTTCTTGTAAGAAGCATTGTCGGTGGGTTTGATCACAATGGTCAGGGTTGGAATCTTGCCGGTCTCCAGCTCACCGCCTTTCAGCTTGCTCAGCTTAGCGGCAAATGTGCTGTCGGTGTAGTTCTTCGGATTCTTCTGCCTGTCCATGTTCAACTCCTTCACGGCCAACTCGATTCGCTTCACAGGCTTGGTGCCGTCTTCCACTGCGTGCTCGCGGAGCACGTTGCGGATGCCGTCGTTGCCCCATGTGGTCTCTTTCACCCAGTCGGGGTTGTTGTACTCGGGCTCACCTTCTGCATAGTAAATCTTGTTGTCTGCAGCCACGTAGAGCGTCACGGTCTGCGAAGCCTTGGCTTCGTTCTTCATCGTTTCGTCCTGATTCTCGTCATTACTCGGCATGGTCAGCTCCATGGTCTGGGGCTTGCTAAGCGTCGTACAAAGCATGAAGAACGTGATGAGAAGCATCAGCATATCCACCATGGGCGTAAAGTCCACGCGGACATTCATCTTTTTCTGTTTGCTTTCTTTTTTCTTTGCCATTAGTCGCCCTCCGATGTTTTAAGGTTAGTGATCATGTAGTAATGGCTCTCATCCATGTCTTGAAGCTCGCTCATGACCTTCTTGACAGTCTTGTAGGGGGTAGATGCGTCAGCCTTCAGAGCCAGCTTGATGTTCTCATTGACGTTACGGGCAGCGTCAACCCACATCTGGAACTCGCTCATGCCGCCGTCAATACTGTCGAGGGGGATACCCTTTGTGGGCAGTACCTTCTGGCGCTGGTCTGTGGACATCATCAAATATGATTTCATCTCTGACAGAGGAACACCGAAGGTTCCTTCACGTGTGAATACGTCGAGCAGCGCAGCGCTGGCATCGGGCATCACGGCCTGCAGAGTGCTTCCCAATTGGTCTGTGTTATCGATGCTCATGAACACCTGACCCTCGCCCGTCGGGTTGCCGGCGGCATCCTTCTCGGGATTCACAAGGATGGTCAGGACTCCGTTCTCAGGCACCTTGATCTCGGAGACGGATCCCGGCACATTGACCTTCACTGGCTCGTTCTTGACGAACGTTGAAGTCAGCATGAAGAAGGTCAGAAGCAGGGTCATCACGTCCGACATCGGCGTCATATCGATCCAGACATCACTTTTCTTAACTTTTACTCTACCCATAGCGATAAATTTTTAAAGGGTTAGCAAAAATTAAGCCT
>JAEEGL011578893.1_pt1 | contig 27111 bp, 22 predicted proteins | sample 9134231 | NCBI WGS metagenome assembly JAEEGL01 (sample SAMN16246548, study PRJNA631951) | gut metagenome | biome: gut microbiome; feature: rumen; material: fiber-attached | host: Bos | place: Iran: Karaj | collected 2018-10 | reverse complement strand
AGTTCGTTGTCGATGGGAATCTGCTCGAAAGTCTCCTGATTCATGAAGATACGGCCCGACTGATCCTCATAGAGATACTGGTAGGGACGACGCTCGATGATCACGTCTTCGAGCTTTTCGCCGATGTTGAAGCGACGCTCCAGCACGCGGCCGTCGGAAACGTTCTTCAACTTGATAATCATAATGGTGTTACCCTTGCCTGGCTTGCGGTGCTGAAAGTCAATGCAAACCCAGATGGCGCCGTCCATGCGGATAGCGGTGCCCTTCTTAATGTCTTGTGAATTAATCATATAAAAAATAAATGTAATTTGAGTATTTCGTATGAAATCGGGTGCAAAGGTACGCATTTTATTCGTTATTCTGATGTTTTTTTAGAAAAAAACGTAAAAACAGAAGCTATTTTTTGCTGTTTTCTTGCGTATTTGAAAAGAAAACAGTAATTTTGCAGCCCAAATCGAGAGATTAGTACTAATAAATAAAAGAATCATTGCAATGAAAAGAACATTTCAACCCCACAATCGCCGCCGCGTGAACAAGCATGGTTTCCGTGAGCGCATGGCCACGAAGAATGGACGTCGCGTGTTGGCTTCACGCCGCGCAAAGGGCCGCAAGAAGTTGACCGTATCCGACGAGCACCACGGAAAGTAATCCGCCACCGTTGGCAACGACAATCAAACGGGATAGAGCACAATCGCTTCTATCCCGTTTGTTTTTTCCAGAAAATATGCTTCAGTTTCAAATATTCTTTGTACCTTTGTCGGACGTAAGTAAGACTTAGTTGTTTACATGAAAGCGAAAGATTTCTTCGGAAAGTTCACCAGCCGCTATCTTTGGGGCCATCTGACGGCCATGCTGGTGGTGCTGATACTGATTGGACTGGGTGTGAAGTTCGGACTGGCTGCCTACACACGCCATGGTGAAGGCATTAAGGTCCCCGACCTCTACGGAACAGACTTCAAGAAGGCCCTCGTCATGCTGGAGGAGAAGGGGCTGACAATTATCGTCAACGATTCTGGCTACAACAAGCGCATGCCAGCCAACTGCATCCTGACACAGACTCCAGCAGCAGGCAACCACGTCAAGGAGGGCCGCACCATTTTCGTAACGGTCAACTCGACCGCATCACCCTCAGTGGCCATTCCTGACCTGATTGACAACAGCAGCTACCGCGAGGCACAGGCACGACTGACAGCCATCGGGTTCAGGCTGCTTCCCCCGAAACGCATCGACGGAGAACAGGACTGGCTCTACGGCATTCAGTGCGGAGGTCGGAGCCTGCATACAGGCGACATGGTCTCGATTGAGTCGCCACTGACGCTCATCATTGGCAACGGCACCTATGAAGAGGAAGACGAAATGATGCTCTTTGCCTCGCCTGACGGTGAAGGGATGAGCGACGATTTCATGGAAGTGGACGAAACAACAGGAAACGACGAGAATTGATCCGCTTATGGCAAACGAAGATTTTATCGACGACGATCTGCTGCTCGATGAAGACAGCGAAGGCATTGCCAACGGTAGGGACACTGCCGCAGACGGCCAACTCTATGAGCACTTCCGCATAGAAGTCGACCGAGGGCAGGACCCCTTGCGCATCGACAAATATCTCACCGAACACATGCAGCACCAGACGCGCAACCGCATTCAGGCGGCTGCCGAGGCTGGCTTCATCCATGTGGGCGGCAAGCCCGTGAAGAGTAATTATAAGGTACGGGCAGGCGACATCATTACGCTGATGCTCGACCGTCCGCACTTCGACACTACCATAGAACCGGAAGAGCTGCCGCTCGACGTGCGCTATGAAGACGATGCCCTCATGGTCATCTACAAACCTGCAGGCATGGTTGTCCATCCTGGATGCGGCAACTTTCACGGTACGCTGGTTCATGCCATCGCCTGGCATCTGCGCAACCTGCCTTCCTATGACCCCAACGATCCGCAAGTAGGACTGGTTCACCGCATCGACAAGGACACCAGCGGACTGCTGGTGGTGGCCAAGACACCCGAAGCGAAGTCAAACCTTGGCAAGCAGTTCTTCCACCATCAGACCCACCGCAGCTACATGGCTCTGGTGTGGGGCAACTTCGTGGAAGACGAAGGCCGCATTGAAGGCAACATCGGGCGTGACCCCAAGGACCGTCTGCGCATGGCTGTATTCCCACCGGATTCAGATACGGGAAAGCCAGCCGTGACCCATTATCGCATACTGGAACGCTACGGCTACACCACGCTTGTGGAATGTCGCCTGGAAACCGGCCGCACCCATCAGATACGAGCCCACATGAAGCACATCGGCCACCCGCTCTTTGCCGACGAACGCTACGGCGGATGCGAGATACTGCGGGGTGAGCGCACCGCTTCCTACAAAGCCTACATCCAGAACTGCTTCAAGCTCTGTCCGCGACAGGTGCTTCATGCCCGCACCCTGGGCTTTGTCCATCCTGTCACAGGACAGCAAATGGACTTCACCTCCGACCTGCCAGATGACATGCAGGCCGTCATAGAAAAATGGAGAAACTATCTTAAAGGAACAAGTATAATACAATGATTCAACAGCAACGCACCATTGCCATCGTCTGCGGTGGCGACTCTTCCGAGCACGACGTGTCCATCCGTTCGGCTCAGGGCATCTACAGTTTTTTCGACAAGCAACGATACAGCGTCTATATCGTTGACGTGAAAGGCACCGACTGGCAGGTACAGCTGCCCGACGGCACTACCTCACGCATCAACTTGAACGACTTCTCCTTCCAGGAAAATGGGAAGACCCGTTACTTCGACTACGCATACATCACCATCCACGGCACGCCTGGCGAGAACGGAATCCTGCAGGGCTACTTTGAAATGATCCACTTGCCTTATTCCACCAGTGGCGTGCTGGTCGAGGCCATGACGTTCGACAAGTTCGTGCTCAACCAGTACCTGCGCGGCTACGGTGTTCGCGTGGCTGAGAGTGTGCTCGTCCGTCGCGGGCAGGAACAGCTGATTAGCAAGAAGGACATCATCGACAAAGTGGGCATGCCCTGTTTCGTGAAGCCGGCCAACGACGGTTCCAGCTTCGGTGTGTCGAAGGTGAAGAAGCCCGATCAGCTGGCTGCCGCTATGCGTGTGGCCATGATGGAAAGCGACGAGGTAATGATTGAGTCGTTCCTTGAAGGAACCGAGATTACTGTGGGCTGCTACAAGACAAAGGAGAAGGAAGTGGTGTTCCCCGTTACGGAGGTGGTGACCAAGAACGAGTTCTTCGACTACGATGCAAAATACAACGGACAGGTCGAGGAAATCACTCCGGCCCGTATTCCTGCCGAGCAGGCCGAGCGCGCCCAGAAACTCACGTCGGCCATCTACGACATCCTGCATTGTAACGGCATCATCCGCATTGACTACATTATCTCGCCGCAGGGCGACATCACCATGCTCGAGATTAACACCACACCCGGCATGACCCAGACCAGCTTCATTCCCCAGCAGGTCAGGGCTGCAGGTCTGACAATGACCGACGTGCTGACCGACATTGTTGAAAACCAGTTCTAAAATTTTTCACTCCCCAGCAAGATGAACATTCCCGAAGAGTTCGACGAGATCCGACCCTACGAACCGGAAGAGATGCGACAGGCTTTCAATGACCTGCTGAACGACCGGCAGTTCAACGTCATCATGAAAGGCATGCTGCCCTGGTTGCCCAAAGCCATTCGCAACGGTGCGCTGCGACTGGCCTTCACTGGTGTGAAGACACCGCTCGACTTCCAGAAGCGCTTCATGAAACCTGTGGTGAAGCACATCATCAGCAAGCACACCGACGGCTTAACTTTCGACGACAAGGCCATTAGCGATTGGCAGTTGGCTGTTGGCCTGGAGCCAAGGGCCAAAGGCCAGAATTTCACCTTCGTGTCGAACCACCGTGACATTGTGCTCGACTCGGCCTTCCTCGACGTCCTGCTCTTCGAAGCCGGCTATCCCACTACGGTGGAGATAGGCATTGGCGACAACCTGCTCATCTATCCTTGGATCAAGCGGCTGGTACGCATGAACAAGGCGTTTACCGTGCGCCGTGGCCTTACACCGAAGGAGATGCTGCGCTCCAGTCAGCTCATGAGCCGCTACATTCACTATGCTGTCACCCAGAAGCAGGAGAACATCTGGATTGCCCAACGCGAAGGAAGGGCCAAGGACAGCGACGACCGCACCCAGGACTCGGTGCTGAAGATGCTGGCCATGGGCAGTGAAGAGCAGAAACTGACCGGCAAGCTGCGCGACCTGAACATTGTACCGCTCACCATCAGCTATGAGTTCGATCCCTGTGACTATCTGAAGGCACAGGAGTTTCAGCAGAAACGCGACAACCCCGGCTTCAAAAAGAGCCGTCAGGACGATCTCGACAACATGAAGACGGGCATCTTCGGCTATAAAGGCCGTGTGCATTACCACTGTGCCGCTCCTGTCAACAGTTGGATTGACGAACTTTCCTCACTGCCCAAGACCGATTTCTTCACCGCACTGAGCCAGCGCATGGATCACGAAATTCACAAGAACTACCGTCTCTTCCCCGCCAACTACATTGCCCTCGACACGCTTGAAGGCAGCGACAAGCACCAAGACCAGTACAGCGAAGCCGACAAGAAACGCTTCGACGACTATCTTGCTGGCCAGCTGGCCAAGATCAGCCTGCCCAGCAAGGACGAGGCGTTTCTTCGCCAGCGCATGCTCGAGATGTATGCCAATCCCTGCCGGAACCATCTGGTGGCCTGCGGCCTAATGAAGAGTGAAGAATGAAGCATCGGCTTATCCTTTCTGCTTTGGGCGCAGTACTGCTGTTGTTTTCCTGTTCCCAGGACTCCTACGACAAGGGCGAGGGAACCTATTCGCTCATGCGAGCCGACTTCGTAGAGGTTCACACCAATGCCGACAAGCTCATTGCCCAGGCCGTGACCGACGACAACGTGCTGCTCACGCTGCAGCCGCCCTTGGCCACCAGTTGGGTCAAGACACCCGACAGCGTCTATCGTGCCGTATTATATTATAATAAGGTGGAAGGCCAGAACGTTGAAGCTGTGCAGTGCAGTCGCGTCAGCGTGGCTCCCATCACGCCCAAGGACAGTCTGAAGAATGGCATGAAGACCGACCCGCTGCGCCTGGAAAGCATGTGGGTAGCTAAGACACTGCGCTATCTGAACGTGGGGTTCTACCTGAAGAGCGGACAGACCGATGACAAGAATGCCCTGCACCACTTAGGCATCGTGACCGACACGCTCATTGCCCATACTGACGGCAAGCGCACGCTCTACTTGCAGTTGTACCACGACCAAGGCGGTGTGCCTGATTATTATTTTCAGCGCAGCTACATCAGTATTCCGCTCTATAACCTGAAGGCCGACAGCATCAGTCTCAGCGTCCACACCTACGACGGTGTGACAAGCCGTCTGTTCGCCATCAAGTAGGATGTAGCCCACACATTTTCTCTTGTTACAGCTGAGGCTCAGTTATGTCGCAACTGAGCCTCAGTTATCACACAACTAAGCCTCAGTTGCATCATTACTGAGGCTTAGTTGCACACCATGGTTGCTTGTCTTGCAACAGAGGCTTAGTTCAGTCTGAAAGTAATGGGAATGGTGTAGTTCACGCGTACGGCTGTTCCGTTTTGCATGCCAGGCTTCCATTTTGGCATGGTACTGACCACGCGGATGGCTTCTCCGTCCAGGTCGTCGCTCACTTTTTTCACCACTTTGACGTTGCTGAGGGAACCGTCGGTCTCAACGATGAACTTGACGATCACGCGGCCTTGTACACCTGCCTTGTGGGCCGCCTCAGGATAGCGTACATTCATGCTGAGGAACTTCATCAGTTCCTGCATTCCACCGGGGTATTCCGGCATCTGCTCCACCACGTCGAACGATTTTTCGTAGGGCTCAGGTGTGTCTACAGAGATCACACCATTAAGTTTCTTCTCTTCCTCCTGTGGTTTCTTGTCTTTCACGACGACAACGACAGATTCTTTTTGGTTGTCTGGCTTTTCAGCATACGCAGTTGCGGGCTTTGGGTCTTGTTCGGCTTTTTGTTCGGCCTTTACCTCAATGGTCTTATTGCCCATTTTCACCTGCTTGTTAGTCTTACCTTTCTTGACAACTTTTTGTGGAGGATTTTGCGTCTTTTCTGCAAATACATACTCATTGACGGTTTCTGCCTGCATAGCGAGGGCAACACCAACGATGGGGGCTAATGCGAGCAGCTTCAGCAAGCTGGCACGACTTGAATTCTTATGTAGCATCATATTTATGCGGTTTTTAAGGGTACTGTGACTGATACCGTTGGCCACCGAGTACCCGCAGCGGCTCACGGCTTTTTGGATAAGCAGATACTGATACTGGCGCATATTGATGCCTTGAGAGAGAACCGCTGCATCGGCTTCGTACTCATGGATGGCGCGCAAGTCCTGGCGCAGCATCCATATAGCAGGGTTGAACCATTGCAGGGCGGTGAGCGTGTCAACGAGGAGCAGGTCCAGCGAGTGATGCTGGCGGATGTGTCCCCGTTCATGAGCGAGAATAGAGGCATCTTGAGCCTCGTAGTCGCTCCGAGAAAGTACGATGTAGCGCATCCAGCTGAATGGCGACATGTCACCATCGGCCACACAGACAACGGTACCATCTTGCTGCGGGTGCTTCTCGCTACGATGAATAAGCAGACAAACACGGAGTACACTAATCAGTGTATAAGCCAAGGTGACCACCATGCCAATGAAAAAGGCGGCAATGGCTGCCATCTGCCAGAAAGGCATCTTAGGCTCTTCTACTACGGCCGTCATTCCACCAAAGTCGATAGACGCAGCGGGCGCGGCTTCTACTACCACCGTGTGGTGTATGGTGATGACGCACAGGGGCAGCACAAACGATGCGATAGCTGTGAGAAGCAACACCATGCGGTTTACCCTGTGGAACGTTTCGCGGCTCAGCAATAGGCGGTAGAACATATAGAATACTGCCACCAGTACAGCCACCTTCAGGTCGTATATTAGAAACTCCATCATTTTGATTTGCAATTTACGATTTACGATTATCCTTTCTCTATTTTCTCTATGAGCTCACGAAGTTCGTCTACGGAAATCTTCTCTTCCTTTACAAAGGCAGAGACGGCGCTCATATAGGAATCATTGAAATAGTCCTTGATGATTCCCGTGAGACTGGAGCGTCCGTATTCTTTCTCCGTGATGAGGGGGAAATACTGATAGGAGGTGCCATACTGCTTGTGATCCAGGAAACCTTTCTTTTCGAGGATGCGTACAGTGGTGGACAATGTATTGAAGTGGGGACGTGGTTCGTCGTAGTACTCCAAGAGTTCCTTGACGAACATAGGACCGTGCTGCCAGTACAGTTCCATGATTTCCCTTTCTTTCGTGGTCAGCCTTTTCATACTTACAATTTTAGAATCTTCAATTTGCAATTTTGCGTCAGTGTCTGTATCCGACGGCAAAGTAACTAAAAACTTTAGTTTAATCCAACTAAAGGCTTTAGTTTTTAAAGATAATTAAGTAGTTTGTGGTCTATTTTTTAGTTGTTCACACAAGATAGCCATGAAGTACATGAGCCACTATCTAAAGCCCATCCAGTATTGCCGTTCCTGTTCAGGCATCTTTTCAATGGCGTAGCGAAGCGCAGTGCGAGGCATTTCGTGGGCATGTCGCTGGAGAAAGTCGCGGAGCAGATCCATTGACACCCGCTTGCCCATTTCGCGGAGCATCCAGCCAACAGCCTTGTGCATCAGGTCGTGAGGGTGGTGGAGGTGAATCTCGGCATAGCGAAGGCACCATGACGGGTCGCCTGCCTGTGAGGTCTTCCAGGTGCATACCATGCTCATGCGCTGTCGCCAGAGGTTGTCGCTCTTTGCCAGCTCGTCCGTCACCTTTAGTTTGTAGTCCTTGTCGCCCAGTTTCGTTGGCAACAGCAGCCAGTGGCCAAGAATTTTGGGTACGGACAAATCTACCAAGTCCCAGTTGTTGGCATGGTCAGCATATTTCAGGTACATGGTCAGGATTTTGTCACGGCCGTGGATGGCGGTTTCGTCGTTTTGCAGTTTCTTTGCCGATAGCTTCTCAAACTTTTCAACGAGAATCAGCAGCCCGCAAAGCCGGACCTCATGCCAGGGATTCTTCAGTAATTCAGGCACTTCGTTCAAGGGGAAGTCCTTGGCAACAGCCTTTACCACCTCCCGCGTCTGCGGTACTTTCAGTCCTAAGAACTCGTCGCCCTCGCCATACTCGCCAGGCTCGGTCTTGAAGAACCGCATGAGTACTTGTCGCTGCTTGTCGTCGTGCAGTGACTCCATATAAGCAATAACTTCTTTCGCAGTCGGCATCTTACTGGGGTAATCTTTCATGTGCTAACGTTTCTTCTTCGGCTTGGGTTCGGGCAGTGCCTTGCAGGTCTCGCTGACAATCAAGGAAAGATAATCGTGGTCGTCAACGTCGGCAATGAAGAAGTAGTCCTTGGCACCTTCGTACGGTGGGCGCATGTCGATGCTGCGCAACAATGGACGGACAGCGTCTGTGGGCTTCACATAGAAACAATCGTCGCAGATGAGCCCGAATATCTTCCCGTTGCAGTAGATGCCGTAGTCACCAAACATCTTCTTCACCGTAATCTCGCCTGCACCGCTGCATTGGTCGGCGATGTATTGTACAAAATCTGAATTGCTTGCCATGTCAGGTTGCAAAATTACGGAAAAACGAGAGAAATGCAAAAGAAAAAGCCTTTTTCTTTTCATTTCCGAGTGCATAGTAAGTTCGGCGAAGCCAAAATTACGAAAAAAGTTGTATCTTTGCAACCAAATATACAAAAAAGAGAATGAAGATGAAGAGAAACACCATTCTTGCCGCCATTGCCATTGTTCTGCTGGCGGTCTATGCAGGGCCGTTCCTGCTGCTTCTGTTGGTGGCCATCCCTGTGGCATGGTTCCTGATCAGACGTAAAGAAAAGACTGAACCGCCAAGGGTGACTTATGCCAGCATGGAGGAAGTGACACAGCATTACGGAGAACCCGACGACTTGGTGGTGCTCGATGCCTCACGAGCCAATGAATTGCCAGCCCTTATTCTTTTTTATACAGCTTGTGACGTGATGATTGTGGCTGGTGAGGAACTGAAGCTCAGCAGTCTGATGAGTGTGATGCCGAAAAACATGGCTACACCTTACACTGTCGACGAGTATGCTGTCATTCTCAGTATGCGTGACCCGTCGCGTCCCACCATCCAGCTGCGGGTAGGCTACGATGGTGGCTTGGCTCATGAAATAGCTGAGCAAATCAATGCCCACATCACTGAGAAATCATACTAACAACAGATAATTGAAAGATGAATACAAAGCATGTACAGTACCAGACCCACGGCACTTGTTCACAATTAATAGATGTGACAGCCGATGAGAATGATGTTATCCAGCAGGTGTTCTTCCTGGGTGGATGTAATGGTAATCTGCAGGGCATCAGTCAACTGGTGCGTGGGCAGAAGATAGATGATGTGATACGACGCCTGAACGGCATTCGTTGTGGAACGAAGTCGACGTCGTGTCCTGACCAGCTCTGTAGGGCGCTGGAACAGTTGAAAGATGCTCCTGTGATTTGATGGGGTAGGGCTAAGCTTATTCTTCCACAATCGGATAAAGCTCGATGAACTCACCCTGGTGGCTCTGTCCGTCGTTGATGAGTTCAGCCGTCTTCTGACCAACGGTCTCAATGTCGTGGAAGCCAGGCAGTGCCATGTTCCCGTTCAGGTCGGTTGTGGTGGGGCCAGGGTGAACGGAGAACACTTCTACGGGCGTGTTGCTCTGCTGGAACTCAATGGCCATAACGCCCATCATGGCGTTTTGTGCAGCCTTGCTGGCAACATAGGCAAGCGGATGCCAATAAGGACTGATTTCCGATGGTACAGTGATGTTGACAATGCGTCCGTTGTTCTGTGCCAACAGGGGAATCAGTGCCTTGGTGAGCGCGAAGGTGCCGATGAAGTTCACGTCAAGTGTCTCTCTGATGACACCAATCTCTGTATGCTGGCTGTCCACGCTCATGTCGCCTGGTATGCCTGCATTGTTCACCAATAATGAAAGTTCCGGATATCTACTTTTGATTTCCTTGGCAGCCAAGTCAATATTGCCAAGGTCTTTCAGTTCAATGTTCACCCAGCCGAGCACTTCAATGCCTTCTGCCTTCAGTTCACTGATGGCGTTAGCGGCACGCTCTTCGTTCCGCGCACCGATAATTACTTTCCATCCGCTGAGTCCGAGATGCTTTGCTATCCCAAATCCGATGCCCTTGTTGGCACCTGTCACTAATACTGTCTTCATGTCTTTAATTTTTGTGTTTAGATAAAAATCTGGGCGCAAAGATACTATAAATAGGAATATCCACCAAATTTTTACAAAACAAAGTGGATATTCCTGATTATTTAATTAATAAGCCTGCTCATGTACGCCTTTGACAGCACGGCCACTAGGGTCGTTCATTCCCTTGAAGGCCGCATCCCACTCAAGGGCAATGGCTGTGCTACAGGCAACGCTGGCTTCGCTGGGCACACTCTTTGCAGCGGAGTCGCTGGGGAAATGTTCGGCGAAGATGCTGCGATAGTAGTACTCCTCCTTGTTCTTTGGCGGATTGATGGGGAAGCGTTCGGCAGCATGCGCCATTTGTTCGTCGGATACCGTAGCCGTTGTAATGGCCTTCAGCGTGTCGATCCATGAGTAGCCAACACCATCGCTGAACTGCTCCTTCTGTCGCCATGCCACTTCGGCAGGCAGCATGTCGGCAAAGGCTTCACGTACAATCTTCTTTTCCATTGTGGAGCCCGGACACATCTTTGCCTCCGGGTTGGTACGCATGGCAACATCCAGAAACTCCTTGTCAAGGAAGGGCACACGACCCTCAACGCCCCAGGCCGACAGGCTCTTGTTGGCACGAAGGCAGTCGTAGAGGTAGAGCTTGGACAGTTTGCGAACGGTCTCTTCATGAAAAGCACGTGCATCGGGTGCCTTGTGGAAGTAGAGGTAGCCGCCGAAAATCTCATCGGCTCCCTCACCACTGAGCACCATCTTGATGCCCATTGACTTGATGACACGGGCCAGCAGATACATGGGAGTAGAGGCACGGACGGTGGTGACATCGTAGGTCTCAATGAAGTAGATCACGTCGCGGATGGCGTCGAGTCCCTCCTGAATGGTATAATTGATTTCGTGATGCACGGTTCCTATGTGGTCGGCCACGAGCTTGGCCTTTGCCAAGTCGGGTGCCCCCTTCAGTCCCACGGCAAACGAGTGCAGGCGTGGCCAGTATGCCTTTGTCTTCGAGTCGTCCTCGATACGCATTTCAGAATATTTCTCGGCAATGGCTGATATCACTGAAGAATCCAGTCCACCAGACAGCAGTACGCCGTAAGGCACATCGCTCATCAGCTGGCGCTTCACCGCATCTTCAAGGGCATCGTGGATGGCCGATACAGAAGCCGGATTGTCCTTCACGGCATCGTACTGCATCCAGTCGCGCTGATAATACCGCTTCATGCCTGGTTCACAGCTCCAGTAGTAATGTCCCGGCAGGAACGGCTCGTAGCGCTCGCACTGTCCTTCCAGTGCTTTTAGTTCAGAGGCCACATACACCGTGCCGTCGCTGTCGTAGCCAATGTAGAGGGGAATCACGCCAATGGGGTCGCGGGCAATCAGGAACTCATTGCGCTCCTCGTCGTAGAGTACAAATGCAAAGATTCCACTCAGATCCTCCAAGAAATGAATGCCTTTCTCACGGTAGAGTGCCAGGATTACTTCGCAGTCTGAACCCGTCTGGAACTCATACTGACCTGCAAAGCGGCGGCGTACTTCCTGATGGTTGTAAATCTCACCGTTCACAGCCAGCACCTGCTTCTTGTCAGGCGAGAACAGCGGCTGTCCGCCAGACTCCGGATCCACGATGCTCAGTCGCTCATGGGCAAGGATGGCCGAGCCACCACAGTAGATGCCACTCCAGTCTGGTCCGCGATGACGGATTTTCTGACTCATCTTCAATGCCTTCTCACGCAGCGCATGTGTCTGCTCCTGTACATTTAATATTGCTACGATTCCACACATAATCTCATTTCTTTATTTTGTTCAACATATTTCATGAAAGCCTCATTGCAAAGACGAATGCCGCCAGGCGTGGGATAATGGCCCGTGAAGTACCAGTCGCCGGGATGGTTGGGACAGGCGTGGTGCAGTCCTTCGATGCTCTGGAATACCAGCTCGATGGGTGCCTGCATGCTGTCCGGACGTAGCATCTCCACAATTTTGCGGTTGATCTCGTCAACACTAAAGGAGGCATAGATGGCGCGTACATGATTGGCCGTCAGGGGTTCTTCCTTACATCTTCTGTATGTTTCTGCGATTATCTGCTCCATGCCTCGTTCCTTGATCAGTGCGATGGCGGCACGGAAAGCGCACAGCTCCTCCAGTCGTGACAGGTCAATGCCATAATAGTCCGGGTAGCGGATTTGGGGTGAGCTCGATACCATTACAATTTTCTTGGGATGCAGCCGGTCCAGAATCTTGAAGATGCTCTCGCGAAGGGTGGTGCCTCTCACAATGCTGTCGTCGATGATGACAAGGTTGTCCTCGTATGGTGTAAGCGAGCCGTAGGTGATGTCGTACACATGGGCGGCAAGGTCGTTGCGCTCATTGCCGCCGCTGATGAAGGTGCGCAGCTTGATGTCCTTCCACACCACTTTCTCAATGCGCACGTCGTGATCTAGGTGCCTCACACCGTCCGTCATGCCGTGGAAGGCCACTTCGGCGGTGTTGGGGATGTAGGAGAACACCGTGTGTGCCACGTCGCCATCGATGGCTTGTATGATGGCAGGCGTGAGTTGTTCGCCCAGTCGTTTGCGCTCCAGATAGATGTCGCGGTCGGAACCCCGGCTGAAGTAGATGCGCTCAAAGCTGCATGCGCTCTGCTGCTGGGCAGGCAGAATCTGTTCCAGCCTGCTCTCACCGCTTTTACTGACAATGAGCGACTGTCCGGGCATGAGTTCCTGAATGTCCTCCGCCTGTAAGTCGAAGGTGGTCTGGATGACAGGACGCTCACTGGCCAGCACCACTATTTCGTCGTCCTGATACCAGAATGCAGGACGTATGCCCCAGGGGTCGCGCACGGCAAACATCTCGCCACTGCCTGTCAGTCCGCACATCACGTAACCGCCGTCGTAGTGGCACATCGTGCTTTTCAGCACATTTGCCATTTCCACGTGGTTGTCTATGTAGTCCGTGATGTCCGTACCCTGCAGGCCCTGCTCTTTCGCAATGGCATACAGCCGTTCCACCTCGCGGTCCAGACGGTGGCCCATCAGTTCCAGCGTGATATATGAATCGCCGTAAATGCGGGGCGACTGTCCCTGTTCGGTCAGGAAGCGGAACACCTCGTCGATGTTGGTCATGTTGAAATTGCCGCACAGGCAGAGGTTCTTGGCCCGCCAGTTGTTGCGCCGCAGGAAGGGGTGTACATATTGCAGTCCGCTCTTTCCCGTGGTGGAATAGCGCAGGTGGCCCATGAACAGCTGACCGTTGGCCGTTGGCCATTGACCACTGGCCTTGAATATCTCCGTGATGGCATCCTTGCCTTCCGCTTTCTCGCGAAACATATATTCTTCGCCGGGCTTTGCATCCAGGTCGACGCAGGCAATGCCGGCACCTTCCTGGCCACGGTTGTGCTGCTTCTCCATCATCAGGTAGAGCTTGTTCAGTCCATAGTGCCCCGTGCCGTACTTCTGTTCGTAGTACGACGGCGGCTTCAACAGGCGAATCATTGCCACGCCACACTCATGCTTCAGCTGTTCAACCATTTTATTTACTGTTTGACGATTTACGATTTACTGTTTTCAAGACATGCACGGACGAAACTCATGAAGAGTGGGTGCGGGTGCAGCACAGTCGATGAATATTCCGGGTGGAACTGGGTGCCGACGTACCATTTCAGGGCGGGTATCTCCACGATTTCCACCAGATGGGCTGCAGGGTTGATGCCCACGCACTTCATGCCAGCCGACTCGAAGTCCTCCTGATACTCATTGTTGAACTCGTAGCGGTGGCGGTGTCTCTCGCGTATCAGCGTGTCCTGTCCGTAAGCCTCATAGGTGCGGCTGCCTTTGACAAGTTCGCATTCGTAGGCACCCAACCTCATCGTGCCACCCATTTGCTTGATGGTTTTCTGCTCTTCCATCATGTCGATGACATTGTGCTTTGTGTCCGGGTTCATTTCTGCGCTGTGGGCATCGGCAAAGCCCAGCACGTTGCGGGCAAACTCGATGACCATCATCTGCATGCCCAGGCAGATGCCGAACGTGGGCACATCGTGGGTGCGTGTGTATTCGGCTGCAATGATTTTTCCCTCAATGCCGCGACTGCCGAATCCCGGACAGATGACAACACCGGCCATGTCGCTGAGCCGCTCGGCTACGTTCTCCCGCGTGATGTCCTCGCTATTCACAAACACGGCTTTCACCTTGCGGTCGTTGTAGGTTCCAGCGTGGGCGAGGCTTTCGATGATGCTCTTGTAGGCATCCTGCAGGTCGTACTTGCCCACCAGTCCAATCCTGATTTCCTTCGTGGCCCGCTTCCTGCGCTCCAGGAAGTCGCGCCAGGGGCCCAGTGGAGGTGTTTCGCCCGGTTCCACGCCCATTTTCTTTAGGATGATGGTGTCCAGTCCCTGCTGCTGCATGTTCACGGGCACTTCGTAGATGGAGGGCAGGTCTTGACTTTGGATCACGGCCGCCACGTCGACGTTGCAGAAGTGGGCCACCTTGGCTTTGAGGTCGACACTCAGTTCATGCTCCGTTCTCAGCACCAGCACCTCCGGCTGTATGCCCAGCCCCTGCAGTTGTTTCACGCTGGTCTGCGTGGGCTTTGTCTTCAGTTCGCCAGCTGCTGCCAGATAGGGAATGTAGGTCAGGTGGACGTTCAATGCCCTTTGAGGCCCCAGCTCCCAGCGCAGCTGTCGGATGGCTTCCAGGAACGGCTGGCTCTCAATGTCGCCAATGGTGCCGCCAATCTCGGTAATGACGAAATCCAAAGGCTGCTTCGAGGCATTGAGCAGCATGCGCCTTTTGATCTCATCCGTGATGTGGGGCACCACCTGAATGGTTTTGCCCAGATAGTCGCCGCGCCGCTCTCGCTCAATGACGCTCAGATAGATGCGCCCCGTGGTCACGCTGTTGTTTCGTGTGGTCTCAATGCCCGTGAAGCGTTCGTAGTGACCCAGATCGAGGTCGGTTTCCATGCCGTCGGCTGTCACGTAGCACTCTCCGTGCTCATAGGGGTTCAGTGTGCCCGGGTCGATGTTGATGTAGGGGTCGAACTTCTGGATTGTAATCCGGTAGCCCCTTGCCTGCAACAGCTTTCCCAGCGATGCCGAGATAATGCCTTTTCCTAGCGATGAGGCTACGCCTCCAGTGATGAATATGTACTTTGTTTCCATAAAACAATCGTTTCTATGGACTGCAAAATTACAACATATTGTCAGAATATTCTTATTTTTCCTTTCTTTTTGATTGTTAAAATATTACCAAAGTAACAATCTGCAACAATTTCAGGTATGTTCTGTAATAAAATGCAACCATTTTGCCATGATTCTGCGTCATTTTGTTACAAAACGTCAGAAGGTCGTTTTTTCATCCACAAATAAGTTTCTTACAACTGAGGCTCAGCTGCATTACAACTAAGCCTCAGTTATCTCTCAACTAAGCCTCAGTTGCGACGCTACTGAGCCTCAGTTGTGAGATGCTTTTGGAGAAGTGTGTAATCCACTGATTTACAACTGGTTCCAATGTATGTTGGAAACGTAAAAAAAGAGGGCGTATCACATGATGGATACGCCCTCCGCAAAAACCTGGAAAAGATTATGGTTGCAGCGTTAAACCAAAAACCAGGTAGGCCTTTTGCGTACAGGGATTGGCTGCGACCTGTGCGAAAATGGGAATCGAGAACGAGTCGGTCACCTTGATGCTCTTCGTGGCCTTCAGGGCCAGGTTGGTGACGGCAAAGCCGCTTGTCCATTCATTATAGAAATCGGTGGCGAAGGGGACGGCACCGGCCGTGGCAGTCCAGTCGATGGCAGAAAGTTTAAATGGGACAACTACTTCAACGTAACTGCTGTAAGCCCGCTTGCCGTCCTTGTTCACTCCGTCGTTACCCCCCAAGTTGGTGAACCACTGCACACTGGCCAGACCGAAGTCGTAGCCTACGTTTGCTTCGAACACGTGGTTCGTCGAGTGTGCGTCGTACTTGAAATAGCGGTTCATGGGGTCTCCGCCAATGGCTTGGTTGAACCAATAGTCGGTGATGCCGATGTTCAGGCCGCCAATCGTGTAGGCCAGCGTCAGGTCGAACTCCTTTGTGTCGGCAGGATCGGTGAGTCCCACGCTACCCCAGGCAGTCAGCGACAGGCCCTTGTATCCCACGCCGAGCGTAGGCTGTAGCGAAACACCGCCTAAGTCCTGGCCACGCCAGATGTACTGGTTCACAACGTCAGTTGCCACTGTAGTCTCAATCTCCTGTGCAAAGGTGGTCATGCTCATGACCAGCCCCATTGCAAATAAAACAATCTTTTTCATAATCTTCTTTTTTACTTTTTACCCTTTTACTTTTTTACCTTTTTACCTTTTAGTTATAGCACGCCTCACCATGCTCATAGATGTCCAGTCCTTCCTCTTCAATGCGCTTGTCCACACGCAGGCCGTGAGCCTTCTTGATGCCGTAGAACAGCATGAATCCGCAGGCGGCAGCCCAAAGGTCGATCATCAGCACGCCGAACGTCTGAGCACCGAAGAATCCCCAGCCGTGACCGTAGAAGGCACCGTTAGATGTAGACAGCAGGCCCGTCATCAGTGTGCCCAGGATACCGCAAACACCGTGTACAGAACTGGCACCTACGGGGTCGTCAATGTGCAGCCTGTGGTCGATGAACTCAATGGCGTAGACCAGCACCAGTCCGCACACCAGTCCGATGACCACTGCTCCAAGAGGCGACACCATATCACAGCCGGCTGTGATGCCCACCAGTCCGGCCAGCACACCGTTCAGCGTCAGTGAGAGCGAGGGCTTGCCGTACCTCAGCCAGGTGAGGAACATCGTGGCCACACCACCGGCAGCTGCTGCAAGGTTGGTGGTCAGGAACACATGGCTGATGGCCACGCGGTTCACTTCGCCGCTTGCTGCCAACTGAGAACCGGGATTGAAGCCGAACCAGCCCAGCCAGAGAATGAACACGCCCAGGGCAGCCATCGTCAGATTGTGGCCGGGAATGGCGCGGCTCTTGCCGTCCTTGGCATATTTGCCCAGGCGGGGACCCAGTGCCATGGCACCGATCAGGGCCAGCACGCCACCCACGCTATGCACAATGGCCGAACCGGCAAAGTCGTGGAACACGTCGCCAAACGTTGACATCATAAAGCTGTCGGCAGCATCGTTGCAGAGCCAGCCGCCACCCCACGTCCAGTGGCCTTCGATGGGATAGATGAACAGTGAGATGATGGCACTGTAGATCAGGTACATCGAGAACTTCGTGCGTTCGGCCATGGCACCGCTCACGATGGTGGCAGAGGTGGCGCAGAACACTGTCTCGAAAATCAGGAAGCCCTCCACGGGCAGATCGCCTTCATAGAAGCTCAGGTCGCCCCAGTTCGGTGCGCCAATGAATCCTGCACCCTCGCTGCCGAACATGAATCCAAAGCCGAGGAAGAAAAACAGCAGTGAGCCGAACATGAAGTCTACGAAGTTCTTCATCAGGATGTTGGCCGTGTTCTTTCCACGCGTAAAACCTGCCTCACACAGTGCGAATCCCGGCTGCATCCAAAAAACCAACATGGCTGCCAATAGCATCCATACAGTATCAAGTGATAATCCTATTTCGTTCATAATTGTAGCCCCCCTCTTATTCCCCCTTGGGGGGAAGACCAATACGGAGGCATGGGTCAATATTAATTACAAAGTCCGCGAAATTCCAATCATTCCCCTCAAAGGGGGACGGGAAGGGGCTTTTTTTTACTTCTTGTCTCTCAATACGGTGTCTCCGTGTTCACCAGTGCGAATGCTCCATGTGTCGATCATGTCGCTCACGAAGATACGTCCGTCGCCCACTTCGCCAGTGTGCGCCACGTCGAGGATCACCTTTACCGTCGGCTCCACCAGTGGATCGCGGCACACGATGGTCAGGGCCACACGCTCAATCACATCTGTTGAGTACTGGACGCCACGGTATATCCTTTCCTGTCGGCTCTGTCCGATGCCGTGTACGTTATGATACTCAAACCAGTCAATGTCTGACTGTAGCAGTGCTTCCTTTACATCCTCAAACCTTGTCTTGCGGATAATTGCTTCAATCCTTTTCATAACTTTTCCTTTTTACCTTATTAATAATATATAGCCTTCTTGCCGGGCTATTGTCTGTCAATTGACGATGCAAAGATACAACGTTTTGGCAAGGTTTTAAGCATATTTATTTCGTTTTGATTGTTAAAACTACATTTATCTGACACTTTGTAAAGTGAAAAGATGTAAATTGTTTTCCTTTGCTAACTATTTGCCGCGCAACCCCGTCGTTTTATTGCAAATCGTCAAAACAAGTACGTTTCAACGGGCTGTTTGCGAACACAGGAACCTTTGTTTTTTATATAAAATGACAAAGTGTAAGGTAATGGGAGAAAACTGGCATCATTTGGTTTCTAAATGAAAGAATTAGTGTTCTATTTTGAGCAAAATGTCAATTTAGAAAAGATTTAAGATTAAAAACGAAAGGAAATATTTGGCTGTATAGTCTTGTTGCATTAACTTTGCAGTCGAAAATAAGCAAAGTGTAAGTAAAAGTAAGGATAATATGACAAATTGCAAACTTCAAACATTACGGATGAAACAAGATGGACAGAGGGTGCAAGCAGGACTCTATCAACCGGACTATGAACACGACGCATGCGGCGTGGGCATGGTAGTGAACATTCATGGCGGAAAGAGCCACGAGTTGGTCGACAATGCACTGAAGGTGCTCGAAAACATGGAGCATCGCGGTGCTGAGACTCGTGACAAGACGGGCGACGGTGCCGGCATCATGGTGCAGATACCGCATGAGTTTATTCTGTTGCAGGGTATTCCCGTACCTGAGAAAGGACACTACGGCACAGGACTGGTGTTCCTGCCACACGACGAACAGGCACAGCAGGAGATTCTAAGCGTGATGATCGAAGAGATTGAACGCGAGGGACTGCAGCTGATGCATGTGCGCACGGTGCCCACGAACCCCGAGGTGCTGGGAGCAGCAGCACGGGAAGTGGAGCCTGACATCAAACAAATTTTCGTCACTGGTATATCCGACGAGGATGTACCGGTGTTTGAACGTGTATTATATAAGGTAAGAAAAAGAATTGAGAACCGCATCGACGATGAGGACTTCTATATCTGTTCGCTGTCGAACAAAAGCATCATCTACAAGGGAATGCTGACCAGCGGACAGCTGCGCCGTTACTTCCCCGATCTCTCCAACGATTATTTCACAAGCGGTCTGGCACTGGTACATTCCAGGTTTTCGACCAACACCTTCCCCAAATGGAAGCTGGCACAGCCTTTCCGCCTGTTGGCCCACAACGGAGAGATCAACACCATCCGTGGAAATCGCGGTTGGATGAAGGCACGCGAGAGTGTGCTCAGCAGCGAGGCACTGGGCGACATCAAGGATCTGCGCCCTATCGTCCAGGAAGGCATGAGCGATTCGGCAAGTCTTGACAACGTGTTCGAGTTCCTGATGATGAGCGGACTGTCGCTGCCGCAGGCCATGGCTATCTTGGTGCCGGAGAGCTTCAACGACAAGAACCCCATTTCAGAGAACCTGAAGGCATTTTACGAATATCATTCCATTCTGATGGAACCCTGGGACGGCCCTGCCGCCTTGCTGTTCTCCGACGGTCGCTATGCCGGCGGTATGCTCGACAGAAACGGTCTGCGCCCCAGTCGCTATACGATAACGAAACAGGGCATGATGGTCGTGGCCTCAGAGGTGGGCGTGATGGACTTCGAGCCGGGCGACGTGGTGAGCAAGGGCCGCCTGCAGCCTGGCAAGATCCTGCTCATCGACACACAAGAAGGCAAGATCTACTACGACGGTGAGATCAAGGAACAGCTGGCCAAGGCGCATCCCTACCGTGAGTGGCTCAGCGAGAATCGTGTGCAGTTGGAGAAGCTGAAGAGTGGCCGCCATGTGGAGAACTCAGTGAGCGACCTCGAAAGGAAGCTGGTGAGCTTCGGTTACGGCCAGGAGGATATCGACAAGACCATCATCCCTATGGCCACTGCAGGACAGGAACCTGTTGCAGCCATGGGCAACGACACGCCGCTGGCTGTTGTCAGCGACCGTCCGCAGGTGTTCTTCAACTACTTCCGTCAGCAGTTCGCCCAGGTAACGAACCCTGCCATTGACCCCATTCGTGAGGAACTGGTTATGTCGCTGACCGAATATATCGGTGCCGTGGGCACCAACATCCTGACGCCCGATGCCAGCAATTGCAAGATGGTGCGACTGCCGCAGCCCGTACTGACCAACACACAACTTGATATACTGTGCAACATCCGCTACAAAGGCTTCAAGACGAAGAAGCTGCCTATGGTGACCTCCCCCGGCTCGTCCGAAGGAGGGGAGCGGCTGCGAAATGCACTTGAAAAACTGTGCAAGGATGCAGAAGCGAGCGTAGACGAGGGAGTAAACTACATCATCTTAACCGACAAGGTTGAAATCGCGTCTCCTTTGGAAGGGCAGGAGCAAGGGTTCTACATCCCGTCGCTCCTTGCTGTCTCTGCCGTCCACCATTATCTCATCAGTGTGGGCAAGCGCGTGCAGACGGCATTGATTGTAGAGAGCGGAGAGATTCGCGAGACAATGCACGCAGCCCTGTTGCTGGGCTATGGTGCCAGTGCGCTGTGCCCCTACATGACGTTCGCCATCCTCGATGACCTTGTGAAACATGGGAAGATTCAGGAGGAGTACGCCACAGCTGAGAAGAACTACATCAAGGCCGTGGACAAGGGCTTGAAGAAGATCATGTCGAAGATGGGCATCTCAACCATCCGCTCCTATCGCGGTGCAAAGATTTTCGAGAGCATCGGACTGAGCGAGGATCTGCTGAGGCGGTACTTCGGTACCGAGGTGAGCACCATAGGAGGTGTGGGTCTGAAGGAGATTGCCCGCGATGCGATTGCACTTCACGAGGCTGCCAAGGAGCAGACATTGCTGCAAAACCAGGGTCAGTTTGCTTGGCGTAAGGATGGTATCAAGCATGCCTGGAACCCTGAGACGATTGCAAAGTTGCAGTTGGCCACCCGTCAGGGCAACTATGCTAAGTTCAAGGATTGGGCAAATATTGTTGATAAGAAGGAATCGCCCATCTTCATTCGTGACTTCTTCAGCTGGAAGAAGGCTGCCACGCCTGTTCCCCTTGACGAGGTGGAGCCGGTTGAAAGCATTGTGAAGCACTTCGTGACAGGAGCCATGAGCTTTGGTGCCTTGAGCATTGAGGCTCACGAAGCCCTGGCCCTGGCCATGAACAAGCTTGGTACGCGCAGCAATACGGGAGAAGGCGGTGAGGACAACGCCCGCTACCACACTGAAGTGGACGGTGTTTCGTTGTCGAGCAAGACAAAACAGATAGCCAGCGGACGTTTTGGCGTTACTGCCGAATACCTGGTGAACGCTGAGGAAATACAGATTAAGGTGGCACAGGGTGCAAAGCCTGGCGAGGGTGGACAGCTGCCCGGCTTCAAGGTGAACGAGATTATTGCCAAGACGCGCAACGCCATTCCCGGCATCTCGCTCATCTCGCCTCCGCCCCACCACGACATCTACAGCATTGAGGACCTGGCCCAGCTCATCTTCGACCTCAAGAACATCAACCCCACGGCAGCCGTCAGCGTGAAGCTCGTGGCAGAGAGCGGTGTGGGAACGATTGCGGCTGGTGTTGCCAAGGCCAAGGCCGACCTCATCGTCATCAGCGGTGCTGAGGGCGGTACGGGTGCTTCGCCTGCATCGAGCATGCGTTTTGCCGGTATCTCGCCTGAGATTGGCTTGGCTGAAACCCAGCAGACACTCGTACGCAACGGTCTGCGCAACCAGGTACGCCTGCAGACCGACGGACAGTTGAAGACCGCTAAGGATGTCATTGTCATGGCCATGCTTGGTGCCGATGAGTTCTCGTTTGGCACACTGCCACTGATTGTGCTGGGCTGCGTGATGATGAGAAAGTGTAACACCAATACCTGTCCGATGGGTGTGGCAACGCAGAATCCTGAGTTGCGCAAGCACTTTGAGGGACGTGCCGACTATGTGGTGAACTACTTCACTTTCCTGGCTGAGCAGGTGCGTGAGTATCTCAGTGAGATAGGTGTCCGTTATCTGAAGGAAATCATCGGCCATACAGAACTCCTTGAGGTGAATACGGCCAATGCTACTGACAAGCAGAAGACCATTGACTTTGCCCGCCTGCTGCACAAACCCGACACTGAAAAGGCTCTGTACTGGGATCGCGGTGAGTTTACGAAGGTCAGCGGAGTGAAGGACGAAGAAATCATCAAGGCTGCGGCGAAGGCCATCAACGATGGTGAGGATGTCACGCTTGACTTTGCCATCAAGAACACCGACCGCGCCGTGGGCACCATGCTCTCAGGCGTGATTGCCAAGAAATACGGCGAAGCAGGTCTGCCCGAGGGAAGCATTAAGATCAGATTCAAAGGTTCCGCAGGCCAGTCGTTCGGTGCGTTTGCCGTGAAAGGTCTTGACATCCGCCTTGAAGGTGAGACCAACGACTACTTTGGCAAGGGCCTCAGTGGCGGACGCATCAGCATCTTGCCGCCCGCCCGTTCTGGTGAGAACTTCCATGCCGAGGACAACATCATTGCTGGCAATACTGGCCTTTATGGAGCCACCAGCGGCGAGCTTTATATTAATGGTAAGGTAGGTGAGCGCTTCGGCGTGCGCAACAGCGGAGCCATTGCCGTCATCGAGGGTGCTGGCGACCATTGCTGTGAGTATATGACAGGTGGCCGTGTGGTTGTGCTGGGCAAGACGGGCCGCAACTTTGCAGCAGGCATGTCTGGAGGCGTTGCCTACGTCTACGACCCTGACCACACCTTCGACTACTTCTGCAACATGGACATGGTGGAGCTTGGCCTCGTTGAAGACTCCGTCAGCCGTAAGGAACTGCTTGAACTCATCCGTCAGCACTACCTCCATACGGGTTCTGCACTGGCAGGACGCATGCTCGACAACTTTGCAAAGTACATTGACGACTTCATCCAAGTCGTTCCCATCGAGTACAAACGTGTGCTCGAGGAAGAGAAGATGGCACGTCTGCACGAGAAGATTGCCGACATTCAGCGAGACTACTAAATTGTAAACTGTAATTGGTCAAATTGAAAATCATCATGGGAAATCCAAAAGCATTTTTAGAGATACACCGCCAGGAGGCGGGCTACCGTCCTATTCACGATAGAATCCACGATTTCGGCGAGGTGGAACAGACGCTCAACACTCGCGAACGTAAGCTGCAGGCCAGCCGTTGTATGGACTGCGGAGTACCTTTCTGCCACTGGGCCTGCCCGCTGGGCAACAAAGCACCTGAATGGAACGACGCCCTGTATAAAGGCGACTGGGAACTGGCCTACCGAAGGCTGAACAGCACCAACCCCTTTCCTGAGTTCACAGGCCGCATCTGTCCTGCCCTCTGCGAAAAAGCCTGTGTGCTGAACCGCTTCAATCATGAGCCGACCACCAACCGAGAAGACGAATGTGCCATCACTGAGGCTGCCTTCCGTGAGGGTTATATCCAAGCCCATACTGACATCAAGAGAAATGGTAAGAAGGTGGCTGTCATTGGTGCAGGCCCTGCAGGTCTCGCAGCAGCTAACGACCTGAACCTGAAGGGCTATCAGGTAACAGTATTCGAGAAGAATGAAGCCGCTGGTGGATTGCTACGATATGGTATCCCCAACTTCAAACTCAATAAGGCCGTCATCGATCGCCGTATCGCCCTGCTGGAGCAGGAAGGCATCGAGTTTAAGTATGGCGAGGCAGTAGAGGTGAACGATGCATTTGCTAAGCAGTTTGATGCCGTGGTGATATCTACTGGTACACCAACAGCCCGCGATCTTAAGGCTCCTGGCCGCGAACTCAAGGGCGTTCATTTCGCCCTCGAACTGCTCTCACAGCAGAACCGGGTGCTGGCTGGTATGGAATTCTCAAAGGACGAGCGCGTCACCGCAAAGGGCAAGAATGTGCTCGTGATTGGTGGTGGCGACACGGGAAGTGACTGTATTGGTACTGCCCATCGTCAGGGATGCAAGAGCGTCACTCAGATTGAGATCATGCCCAAGCCCGTTGAGGGCCCCGAAGACCCGCAGAACCCATGGCCTAACTGGCCGCGGACGCTGAAGACCACTTCTTCACACGAAGAAGGCTGCACACGCCGATGGAACATCAACACCCTGGAATTTCTCGGTGAGTATGGCCACCTGACGGGTGTCCGTGTGCAGGAAATAGACTGGAAACCCAATCCAGAGGGCGGTCGTCCCATCATGGTAGAGAAAGGCGAGCCTGAAATCATCAAGGCCGAACTTGTGCTCCTTGCCATGGGATTCCTGAAGCCGGAACATCCTCAGTATGCAGAAAACGTCTTCGTCTGTGGCGATGCCGCCAACGGTGCCTCCCTGGTTGTCCGTGCGATGGCCAGCGGTATCCAGACTGCACAGAAAGTAGACCAATACCTTAAAAAATAAAAAAGTAAAAGGGTAAAAAAGTAAAAGAGAAAAATAAAAGATGAGCAAGATTCCATTCACTAAAATGCATGGCTGTGGCAATGATTACATTTATGTAAACACAATGCTCCACGAAGTACACAACCCCGCTGAGGCTGCCATCCTTTGGAGCGACCGCCACAAGGGTGTGGGCTCCGACGGCCTGGTGCTGATTGACAAGTCGCCTGTCCCGGAGGCAGATTTCTCCATGCGCATCTTCAATGCCGACGGCTCAGAGGCCATGATGTGCGGCAATGCATCGAGGTGCATTGGGAAATACCTCTATGAACGTGGATTTACGAATCTGGAAAAAATACGTCTGCTCACACTTTCGGGTGTCAAAACGCTAAACTTGCATGTTGAGGACAAGATTGTCAGGCAAGTAACAGTAGATATGGGTCAACCTGTGTTTGAAGACACAAACCTGTTCATTGCTTCGAGGGGCTTGGTGGAAGGAACATTCGTCTCAATGGGCAACCCCCACTACGTCATCTTTACAGACCATGTGGATCAGGTGGGTGAGACGGGCCGGATTCTGGAATATCATCCTGCCTTCCCCCAGCGTTGCAATATTGAGTTTGCCCACGTGTTGGAAGATGGCAGCATCCGTACCCGTGTTTGGGAACGTGGCAGCGGCATTACCCAGGCTTGTGGCACGGGCGCCTGTGCTACAGCCGTAGCCGCAGCACTCACGGGCCGTGCCGGTCGCCAGTTGCAGATTGTGATGGATGGCGGTACGCTCAGCATTGAGTGGTGCGAGTCCGACGGTCACGTCTATATGACAGGCCCGGCAGCATTTGTTTTCGATGGAGAAATTGAAATTGATTAAAGAAATATGGCATTAGTAAACATTCATTTCCTGAACCTGCAGAACAACTACCTGTTTGCCGACATTGCCAAGAAGGTGAATGCCTTCAAGGTGATGCACCCCAAGGCCGACGTTATTTCGCTGGGCATTGGCGATGTGACGCAACCATTGGCACCAGCCGTTGTTGAGGCAATGCACAAGGCTGCCCATGAGATGGGCACCATCAAGGGCTTTCGTGGCTATGGTCCTGAGCAGGGCTATGATTTCCTGCGTGAAGCCATCCTGAAGAACGATTTCCTGCAGCGTGGCATTCATCTTGACATCGACGAAATCTTCATCAACGACGGTGCGAAGTCCGACACGGGCAACTTCCAGGAGCTGCTGCACTGGGATAACTTCATTGGCGTGACCGATCCCATCTATCCCGTTTATATTGACTCGAACGTGATGATAGGCCGCTGTGGCAATTATCGTGAGGGCCGTTGGACAAACGTGCGCTACATGCCCTGCACGGCAGAGAACGGCTTCATCCCGCCACTGCCTTCGGGCCGTCCTGTTGATGTCATCTACCTGTGCTACCCCAACAATCCCACAGGTACGGTCATCACCAAGCAGGAACTGCGCAAGTGGGTGAACTACGCGCTGAAAAACGATGCGCTCATCCTTTACGATGCTGCCTATCAGGCTTATATCCGTGACCCGGAGATACCACATTCCATCTATGAGATTCGCGGTGCCCGCAAGTGTGCTGTCGAGTTCCACAGCTTCTCGAAGACCGCAGGCTTCACAGGTGTGCGCTGCGGCTACACCGTGGTGCCAAAGGATGTGAGCGTATCGACTTTCGAGGGTGAGCGCATACCGCTGAACCAACTCTGGCTGCGCCGTCAGTGTACGAAGTTCAACGGCACCAGCTACATCTCGCAGCGGGCTGCCGAAGCCATCTATACGCCTGAAGGCAAGCAGCAGATCAAGGCCACCATTGACTACTACATGGACAACGCCCAGCGCATGCTTACCCGTCTTCGCACCCTTGGCTATGAGGTGTATGGCGGTGAGAATGCCCCGTATATCTGGATGAAGACCCCCAACAACACGGGTAGCTGGCAGTTCTTCGAAGCCTTGCTCTACGGTGCAAACGTGGTCTGCACACCTGGTGTCGGCTTCGGTCCCAGTGGTGAGGGCTACGTGCGCTTCACCGCCTTCAACAGCCACGAGAAGACCGATGAGGCACTCGACCGCATTGCAGAATGGAGTAAGGGATAGGTACATTGAGAAAACACAAAATGAACAAATGATGATGATAAAGGTAAAAAGACGTTGGATAATCCTGATGACGGCCATGACACTGATTGCCGTAGCAGGACTGGCGGTTGGAGAACCGTCGTTTGAGTGTGACTGGTCTGTGATTTCGGCAGCTGATGTGGCCTGGCTCATTACGGCTACGATTTTCGTGCTGATGATGACACCCGGACTGTCGTT
>JAEEGL016776513.1_pt1 | contig 27113 bp, 25 predicted proteins | sample 9134231 | NCBI WGS metagenome assembly JAEEGL01 (sample SAMN16246548, study PRJNA631951) | gut metagenome | biome: gut microbiome; feature: rumen; material: fiber-attached | host: Bos | place: Iran: Karaj | collected 2018-10 | reverse complement strand
GGGGACTGGACGAAGTTCTTCATCAATCCCACCGGCCGATTCGTGGTGGGCGGCCCCGCGGGAGACACCGGGCTCACCGGCCGCAAGATTATCGTGGATACCTACGGCGGCTATGCTCGTCACGGCGGCGGCGCCTTCTCCGGCAAGGACCCCACCAAGGTGGACCGCACCGGCGCCTACATGGCCCGGTATCTGGCAAAGAACATCGTGGCCGGGGGCTATATGGACCGCTGCGAGGTCCAGCTCTCCTACGCCATCGGCGTGTCCCGGCCCACCAGCATCCGCATCGAGGATTTCGGCACCGCCCATATCAACGACGTTGGTGCGCTGAAGGACCACATCATGGAGACGGTGGACCTGAGGCCCATGGCCATCATCAATCGGTTCGGGCTTCGTCGGCCCATCTACTCCAAATTGGCCGCCTATGGGCACTTCGGCGAAAACGCCAAGGATATGCCTTGGGAACGGCTGGATCTTTCCCTGTGAAATATTGAAACGATATAAAAAGGAGCCGCATTCGAACGGCTCCTTTTAGCATGTGCGGGATTGTCGATCAGCCCAGCAGCTTCTCAAGGGCAGCGATCTTCACGCAGACGCAGAAGATCTCCATGGCCTTCTTCAAATCTTCCAGAGGCGGATAAGAGGGCGCGATGCGCAGGTTGCTGTCGTCGGGATCCTTGCCGTAGGGATAGGTGGCGCCCACATTGGTCATCACAAGGCCAGCCTCCTTGGCCAGGGTGAAGATCCGCTTGGCGGTGCCGGGCATGGCATAAAAGCTGACGAAATAACCGCCCTTGGGACGGCGCCAGTTGGCGATCTCAAGGGGAGCGATCTGCTTGTCCAGGGCGTCCAGCACAGCGGTGAACTTGGGCCCCAGCACGCCCGCGTGCTTTTTCATGAGCTCCAGGGTGTTGGCCTTGTTCTTCAGGTACTTTACGTGCCGGAGCTGATTCACCTTGTCGTAGCTGATGATCTGCGCGGTGAGGATCTTCTTGATGTGCGCTACGTTGGCAACGCTGCATGCCATGCAGGAAATGCCGGCGCCGGGGTAGGTGACCTTGCTGGTGGAAGCAAATTCATAGAACATATCCTCTGTGCCTGCAGCGGCGGCTAGGGAGAGGACGTCGGGGAAGGGCACATAGTCGCCGATGACCTCATGAATGCAGTAGGCGTTGTCCCACATGATGGTGAAGTCGGGGGCGGCGGGTTTGAGGTGGATGAACCGATCGATGGTCTCAGGGGAGTAGATGATGCCGTCGGGGTTGGAGTACTTGGGCACGCACCAGATACCCTTCACGGCGGGGTCTTTCACAGCCTCTTCCACCACATCCATATCGGGACCGAATTCGGTCATGGGCACATAGATGAGCTCCATGCCAAAGGTGGCGCTGACGGTGAAGTGACGGTCGTAGCCGGGGGCAGGGCAAAGGAATTTGACTTTGTCCAGCTTGGCCCAAGGGACGGGAGAATGGAGCAGACCATGGGTGTACGCCTTGCTGATGAGGTCGAACATCAACTGAAGCGATGCACTGCCACCAACGATGATCTTCTCAGGCACGGTGTCCAAGATGTCGGCAAACAATGCCCGAGCGCTGGGGATGCCCAACAGCTCGCCATAGTTGCGCACATCCAAATTGCCATCGTAGCAATCTTCGCTCTTCGAGAGGACGGTCAGCATATCGCTGATGATGTCCAACTGCTGGGAAGAGGGCTTGCCGCGGGCCATGTTCAGGCTGAGGCCTTTCGCTTTGATCTGGGCATATTGCTCCTGCAACGCCTTCAGTTCCGCAAGCTGTTCGTCCTTGGTCATGGATGCATAGGGTTTCATGAGTGCCTCCTTATAAATAATGAGTGATTGTGGATACCGTGGAAACTGTGGATAACTTGGATAACCTTGTTTTACAGAGAAACCGTGGTGCCTGCCGTACCGTTCAGGGCGTCCACTGCCTTCTCCAGGGAGGTGATGATGCACAGACGACCGGGTTTTGACTGGGCAAACTTCATGGCAGCCTCCACCTTGGGCAGCATGGAGCCAGGAGCGAACTCGCCTGCGGCAATGTACTTCTGTGCATCTTCCACGCTGAGCTGTGCCAGATCTTGTTGGTCGGGCTTCTTATAGTGGATGGAAACATTTTCCACAGCGGTGAGGATGACCAGCGCGTCGGCGTCAAGATCCTCGGCCAGTTTTTCGCTGGCCAGATCCTTATCGATGACCGCGGCGGTACCCGTCAGAGTGCCGTCGTCATTCCTGACCACGGGAATGCCGCCGCCGCCCACGGTGACCACCACGAACCCGGCGCTTTCAAGGGCCTTCACGGCGTCCAGCTCCACGATCTCCACTGGGAGGGGGGAAGCAACCACCCGGCGATAGCCGCGGCCGGCGTCCTCCTTCATGGTGTAGCCTTTCTCAGCGGCGATCTTTTCCGCCTCCTCCCGGGAGTAGAAAGGACCGATGGGCTTGCTGGGGTTCTGGAACTTGGGATCGTTCTTATCCACCACCACCTGGGTCACCAGGGTGACGACCTGCTTGTCGATTTCGCGCTGCCGCAGGATCTTAGAAAGACCCTGCTGGATATGGTAGCCGATGTACCCCTGGCTCATGGCGCCGCACACGTCAAAGGGCATGGCGGGCGTCACGTTGGAGGCTGATTCGTTCTGCAGCACGATCCGGCCTACCTGGGGACCATTGCCGTGAGCGATGACCACATCGTATCCGGCTTCGATGATGTCGGCGATGTAGGCCGAGGTCTTTTCAACAACTTCCAGCTGGGATTCGGCCGTGGCCGGTTTTCCCGCTTCCTGGAGCGCATTCCCGCCCAGGGCGATCACAATTCTTTTCATATGCTTCCTTTCTGATCTGCAAGATTTGTTTCATTTCTTGCTACATTATAGTGCAGGAATATGACCCCTGTCAACTTGACACAAGCAAATAATCTCCTACGCCTTGTGCTCGAAAAGGTTGATACAGATATAAATCTGTGATACAATATCAGTCATGATTTCAGGAGGAATAGCATGAAAGACCCGAATTTCGATATTGCTTTTTCTGTTGGGCGGTTTTCATTCTACTGGTACGCCATTCTGATGGCTTTGGGCATGGCGGTTGCGTTGATGATCTCCGACCGTCGTGCCAAGGGCAGGGACATACCCAAGGATATCGCTTTAGACTTGTGTATACTGGGGCTGCCTTTCGGTTTGTTGGGAGCAAGATCGTTTGCCTGCATTTCCGGAGCGGTGGCGTGGAAGGACTTTTTTGAATTGTCCAAGTCTGGCCTGTCCTTTTTCGGAGGGATAATGGCCGCATCGGCAGCCATTCTCGTATATTTGAGGCTTAAGAAGGTTCCGGCTGGGGAGATGATGGATATAGCGGCTCCGGGCGTTTTTGCGGGCATCGGCATCAAGGTATGGGGCGATTTCTTCAACCGCATCCATTACGGACCCCTTGTGGAAAAAGCGAGTCACAAATGGTTCCCACTGGCCACCTTTGGAAATGATCTCAAGATACATTATGCCGCCTTTTTCTATGAATTTTTGCTCTGTGTCGTTTTGATCGTCGTATATTATGCCCTGCTGTCCAAAAAGGTGCAGCGAAAAGCGGACCGCTTCCTGCTGATGACCCTTGGCTTTTGCTTGGGCCGATTCGGTATCGACAGCATCCGCCAAGATCTGGTCATGGCTGGGCCTCTGGCCTTTGACCAGCTTTGCGAGATCGCGCTCGCGGCGCTATGTCTGATAATGCTTCTGCTGAAACTGCCGAAATCGGCAGAAAAGGCAGGAACCGATCCCATAGATACCCAAGTAGAGCAAGCGCCAGATCAGATTGATCTATCGGAGGGGGCATCGGCAGCAATGCCGGAAGAGCCTGCCGACGGATCTTCAGAAGAGGCCGTGGCTGATCGAACCCTCGATGCGGAACCCAAGACAGAGGACGACTCTATTGCTGAGTCCAAAGAGGCGTCAGACTTCTCCGGTCTGCAATAATATGCTTATGGTGAATCCATATCCAAAAGCAATACGATACCTTGCGGGTGGAATGCTCTTTGTGGCTTTTCTGCTGAACGGCTGTGTCAGGCAGGAAGCCTGGCTTACGTATTCCGTTCCCGAGACGCAGCCACCCACACCCACACCGATGCAGACCCCGGTATCGACCATGGAGCCCATCCCTTTGAGCGTGGAACCCGTCTTGGGGGAGGATTTTTTTACGGATCGCAAAGGGATACCCATACTGGATAAGGATTCTCATTATTTTACCTACTACATTTCCTTCTCTGATCTGCGCATTTATGAGGAAAAAGGGTATACCTATATGGATGGCGTTTGCACCAATTCCTTTGACGGCACACTGACCGGAGAAGCCCGTATTTGCTTCTATGACAAGGATGAGAAATTGGTGGGGTATGGCTCCATCCATACCGCGGAGGGCGACTTGACGTTATCCGTGGGAAACAACCGCATCTATGCGGAGATCCTGTCGGAAGTGGATGTCCAACAGCTGGAATGTCGGATAGAGCAGGTTTCCGCCTTCAATCCGGTCTGACTTTTCCTTCGGTAAACAATGCGTGAATTCCATATAAAGCGCCTTTACAGCGCTTTTTTACTGTTTTAAACTAAAATTCGTATTTTGGTATAGAAGGACAGAAGGACCATGGAGACGGCTGAAAAGATTTGCAAGCGATTTCACAGCTATTTGCTTACCGGAGAATACACCGGAAGGGTCACAGGCATAACCGGGGACAAGCTGGAAATAGAAACGGCTTTTGGTATCGTCTGCGTGCTGAATGCGGGAGCTTTGCAGCCCTTTTCCTGCCTGGTGAGCGGCATCCAACCTTTTACGGCCATGAACTTTCAACAGGGGATGGACGTGCTGCTGGACAAGAAAGGCATCGACATCCCGGACGCAGATTTCTCCGTTGACGTTACGTTGGCGGAGGATGTGGATCTGTCTATCGAGTGCATGGTCAACCTGTTTTTGCCCGTGGACATCTCCATTCGCGCCCGCTATCTCCATAGGATCGTGGAGCAATATTCGGCCAACGAGGATCTTTCCCTGCTTATCATTGCCCCGGACAGCATTCCTGATCTGCAGCGGATGCGGGCGGCCATGCAGGATCTTTCACAAGCATTTTTCGAGCAGGATCTGGAGCATATCCAACAGGCTGCCGCCAGCTGCTCGGGCTTTGGCAGTGGGATCGTGCCGGCCTCCGATGCCTTGCTGTGCGGGTACATGGCATGCTTTTCCTGCCTGTCCTATGCGTTGGGACGGAGCCGGGATACAGTGCTCAGCATGACCCGTGCCGCTGCCGCCGGTGGTACGTCCAATACCAATGAACACGGGACCATTGCCTTGCTGCAGGCGGGGGAGGGCATTGTTCCGGAAGATGTTTTCCAGTTGCTTCGCACTCTTTTTTCCGATATTCCTTACACCTCCCTTTCCGCCTGGGGGAATCGGACGGCAAAGGGAGCAAACGGTGTGAACCTGTTGGTGGGTATCAGCATGGCTCTGCATGACCTGTATCTGAAGAATGCGTTGTGATGCGTCTTCTCCCTTGTGAAATCGTAGCGCCTGTGGTACACTGTCACCATGAGGGCGCTACTTTTGCATGGGACTCTGCATTTCGGGGATCCTATATGATGATGCGGTGCCTAAGTCCTGGAAGAACAGGTAAATATATGAGAAATGATGGTTTCAAACGAATACTTGCATTGCTGCTGGCCCTGTCGCTGCTGGTTATGTCCGCTTGCAGCCAAGTGAATCAGTTGTTGACGAAAACGCCGGAAAACGCGCTCATCATCAACGAGGTGGTCTCCAGCAACCAGTTGAGCTTGCAGGATGAGGTCTATGGCAGCCCGGATTGGATAGAGCTATATAACGACTCCGATAAAAGCATATTTTTGAAAACCTATTATATCACCGACAATGTGGAAGTCCCTCAAAAGTCTTGTCAATTGCCGGACGTGGAGCTGGGCCCCGGTGAATTCTTTCTTTTGTACGCCAATAAAAAAGGCGGGGCCAACAGCCTTGGCTTTTCCCTGAAAAAATCGGGGGAGACTCTGACGATCCTGGACGCGCATATGGAGGAGGTCTCATCCCTGATCGTACCGGCTTTAATTCGCGACGTATCCTATGCCAGACGCTCTGACGGTTCATACGGATTCTGCGATTTGCCCACGCCGGGAGCGGCCAATGAAGGAAACATCTTCGACAGCATGCCTCTTACATCTCAGCTAATGAAAGAGCCGGAGGAAGTGGTGGAGGAGATCCCTCGCTCCCCGGATATATTCATCACAGAAGTGGTTTCCAAAAACAGTGGCTCTCTCGTCGCTGACGGTTGTGACGGATGCACGGAATGGGTGGAGCTGTTCAACCCCAACGAAATCCCTGTGTCCCTAAGCGGATTCACCTTGACTGACGATATGTCAGAGGTAGAGAAACACAACTTTCCGGATCGCGAACTGGCTCCCGGTCAATATTTGATCGTCTGTTGCGGACGAAAGGGCTGCTCCGTGGAGGAGCATGTTCGGATCGATATCGGGCTGTCCGCCCAGGGTGAGGAGCTGTTTTTGTTCGACAATAACGGCTATGATTTGGATCATGTCGCTTTTCCAGCACTGTCCTCGGATGTTTCCTGGGCCAAGCGAACGGATGGTTCCTGGGGCTACTGTCTCTTGCCCACGCCCGGTTCGGTCCCAAAGGATACGGACATACTCTCCACGATTTCCAATGAGTCTCCGCAACCTATGGTTATGGACGATCCGTTCCACACCGTACACATCCATGAGGCCCTGTACCGGAATGCTCGCAGCATCATGGACGAGGATGGAGACAGATCCGACTTTGTGGAGCTGTTCAACGGTGGCGAAACCGTCGTCGATCTCAGCGGCTGGTATCTCAGCGACACACAGGAAAAACTGACAAAATGGGCTTTTCCCAACGTGACCATAGGCCCGGGAGAGTACCTTCTTGTCTTCCTGTCCGGTAAAGACAGGAAAGGTGATGAGCTTCATGCTTCCTTCGCTCTCCACGCCGGAGAGACCTTGGTGCTTTATAATAGCATCACGTTGCGCTACGATGCCCTGTTGATTCCGGAGACGGAGGAAAACGTGTCCATCGGTCGAAATGAAAGGGGAGAAACCGTGTTTTACAGCCATCCGACGCCGCTGGAAGAAAACGGGAGCCCTCTGCTCACAGGCAAATGACATCAACCCTGCGGCCAAAAGCTCGAAGAAATCTTCGAGCTTTTTTCTTTCGGGAGAAAGAAAAGGGAAGGATCAGGGCAGGCTGTACCTATGGACCTGTTCATCATTTTCGGTATTGGAGCCGCATGTTCCGCAGTTTCGGAAATTTTTTGGAAGGGCAGGACCCGCTGGTCCGTCACCATTTGGGGCGGCGCGGGGATGCTGCTTTTGAGGCGTATCCTGTTGCGCTTTTCCGATACAAATCGTGCTTTGCTGTGCCTTGCCGGAGCGCTGCTGCTCTTCGTGTTGCGGATGACGCTGCACATACTGCAACGGCTGCACAAATCAAATGATGGAAGAATCCTCATAGATTTGCCGAGTTTATCCTACGGGCTATATCGATTCTTCCTCATCGCTCCCGCATACGCCATCATCGAGTATCTGGAAAACTGGTTCCGTACATAAATCACAGAATTATGTCTTGTTTGACAAGGAGTAACATGATATACTATAACGGAATATGAAAGGAAGGTCTGTATGCGGATTTTAGGGATAGACCCTGGATACGCCCTGCTGGGTTATGGCGTCATCGATACCGATGGGCGCTCTTCCACCGTCGTTGATTACGGGGTGGTGGAGACCAAGGCTGGGGTCCCCTTTCCCGAGAGACTGCAGCGGCTGTATGACGGGGTTTCCCAATTGGTGGAAATATACAGACCTGATTGTGCTGTGTTTGAAGAGCTCTTTTTCTATCACAACATTTCCACCGCCATTTCTGTGGGCGCCGGTCGGGGCGTGGCTATTCTGGCCGCGCAACAGAAGGGATTGCCTCTCTATGAGTACACACCCATGGAGATAAAGCTGGCGGTCACTGCCAACGGTCATGCGGATAAAAGTCAGGTGCAGCACATGGTAAAGCTTCTTTTGAATCTCAAGGCCGTGCCCAAACCCGATGATGCCGCGGACGCTCTGGCCGCCGCGCTGTGCCACAGCTCCACAGCGTCGCCGGCCGCTGAAGAATTTCGGATCCGATAACAGGAGGATAAGATGTACGCCTATATTCGCGGGGTCGTTTCGGATATCTCTCAGGACCGCGTCGTGCTGGAAGCGGCCGGCGTAGGGTACGAACTATATGCAGGCCGCAAAACACTGGATAAAATGATCCTGGGGGAGGAGGCCAAGCTCTTAACCCATCTGCATTTGGCGGAAGGGATCCAAGCACTCTATGGCTTTTATACCGAAGAGGAACGGGAGATGTTCCGCCGTCTGATCGGCATATCCCGGGTGGGGCCTAAGCTGGCTGTCAGCGTGTTGTCCGTCATGGAACCTTCGGATGTGATATCTGCCGTGGTCACGGATAACCCAACGGCCTTCGATCCTGTCCAGGGCATGGGCCGCAAGATGGCGCAGCGAGTCATCCTGGAGTTGAAGGAGCAGGTCAAGGATGCGCCTCTGGCTGGTGGGAAACTGGGGCAAACCATACAGGTCAACGTGGCCGAAAACATTCGCTCGGAAGCCGTCCAGGCGTTGGTTGCCCTGGGGTACGACGGACTCACCGCTTCACGGGCCGTATCGGCGGTGGAGGAAGCCAAAAATGTGGAGGAACTCATCACGAAAGCCCTGCGCAAGCTGGCAAGATAGGGAAGCAAGATGAAAGAAGACGATCGCATCATCACCTCCTCCCTACGGGAAGAGGATATCAAGAACGATTACAGCCTCCGGCCCAAGTTCCTGAACGAGTACATCGGCCAGGATGAGGCGAAGGAGCATATTTCCATCTATATTTCCGCCGCAAAAAACAGAGGCGAATCCCTGGACCATGCTTTGCTATACGGCCCGCCGGGACTTGGCAAGACCACTCTGGCAGGGATCATCGCCAACGAAATGGGTGTAAACCTGAGAGTGACCAGCGGACCTGCCATCAGTCACGCGGGAGATCTGGCCGCCATTTTGACCAATTTGGCGCCCGGAGACGTGCTGTTTATTGACGAGATACACCGTCTGAACCCGGCTGTGGAGGAGGTCCTCTACCCAGCTATGGAGGATTATGCCTTGGATATCGTCATCGGGAAAGGACCGGGGGCGAGGAGCATCCGCCTGGACCTTCCCAAGTTCACGCTGATCGGCGCCACCACGCGACTGGGCATGCTGAGCTCTCCATTGCGCGACCGCTTCGGCATCAAGGAGCAGCTGCAGCTTTATTCACCGGAGCAGCTGAAGGAGATCATTGTCCGCAGCGCCCAGATATTGGGCATCGACATCGACGAGGAGGGGGCTTTGGAGATCGCTTCACGGTCTCGGGGCACGCCCCGTATCGCCAATCGGCTGTTGCGTCGGGTCCGAGATTATGCTCAGGTCAAAGGCACCGGTCGTGTGGACCTTACGACTGCCCAGCGGGGTCTCCATATGCTGGCTATAGATGAATTGGGCCTCGACGCGGTGGACCGTCGGATGCTCATCGCCATGATCACCATTTTCAAGGGCGGCCCGGTAGGTCTCGATACTATCGCCGCTTACACCGGCGAGGATGCGGGCACCATCGAAGATGTGTATGAGCCTTATCTGCTGAAGCTGGGCTTCCTTGCCAGGACCAACCGTGGTCGGATCGTTTTGCCAGATGCATACGCGCATTTGGACTATCCCGTTCCCGAGTCGGTTGTTGCGCCACAACAGCTAAAATTGGAGGTATGAATACCCATGTTTAATAAAAAGAATAAACTCATCGAACAACAGAACAGGACCATTGCAGATCTGAATGAGAAGCTGCTTTCCCAGCAACAGCAGTTGGACATGGTCAAGGCCCAGTTGGAAGCCTATCGGCAGCGGGAGTTTGCCATTTCCCGTGCCCTGACCGACGCCGCCGAAACGGCAAACCGCATTGTTATCGACGCGCAGAAGGAGAGCGACGATATTCATGATTCCGCTCAGCAGGAATACATAGCCTCTCAAAAAAAAGGCGAAGCTGTGCTCCAGTCCGCCTATGAGAAGTCCCGGGATATCATCAAGAACGCGGAGAAAACCAGCGAAGAAAAGATCAAAAACACTGACGATGCCATTAGTGCCTATGTGTCTTTGCTGAACCAATTCAACGAAGCCATGAAAGAACAGGCCCGTCAGGCAGAGGAGAATGCAAAGAAGATCTCGGATTATTACTGCCGCTTGACCAACGCTCTACCGGAGCTTTTTTCGGAGGTCCCTCAGTTCAGCGATACGGCGGTGGATAACCCGGTACAGCTGCTTGATCCCGAGGGGGATCCGGCGCGGCTCATGCGCAACATTTATGCCATACAGAACCGTTATCTGCCCCATGAGGACATTCCCGATCGGACCAGCGTCCCGGAGGAAGCGGGCCCGGATGAGATAAACAAGCCTTTGGAACAGGAAACCGATCCGGAAGAAAAAAACTTGCCGCAGTTCGATGCTGAGGAGGCAGAGGTGGTCAAAGTATCCGATATCGTTTCGGAGGAGGTGGGCACCATCAATACGGAGGAGCTCATCGCCCAGACTGCTTCTCTGGACAGTAATCCATTGAACCAGGCGGAATAACGCGGACATTTGCCCGCTTTTCATACAGAATTAAAAGGAGGAAAAACATATGGCAAAAAAGACTGTGGAAGACATTCAGGTCGCTGGCAAGCGCGTACTGTGCAGGGTGGACTTCAACGTGCCCCTGACGGAGGACATGAAGGTAGCGGATGACAAGCGCATCGTAGCCGCTATGCCCACCATCCGGTATCTGCTGGACCATAATGCGAAGGTGATCCTTTGCTCCCATTTGGGCCGTCCCAAGGGCAAGGTGGACATGAAATATACCCTGGCGCCCGTAGCCGCTCGGCTGCAGGAGCTTTTGCCCGAAGTGCGGGTGCAGTTCGCTTCCGACACGGTGGGGGAGAGCGCCCAAAAGTGCGTGGCCGACATGAAGGACGGAGAGATCGTTCTACTGGAGAACACCCGCTTCCAAAAGGAGGAGGAGGCCAACGATCCCGAGTTCTCCCGGAAGCTGGCTGACCTCGCCGACATCTTCGTCTCCGACGCTTTCGGTACCGTTCATCGGGCCCATGCGTCCACCGCTGGCGTGGCCGCGTATCTGCCCGCCGTGGCCGGGTTCCTGATCGGAAAGGAATTGGGCGTCATGGGCGAAGCCCTCAACAACCCGCAACGCCCCTTCGTGGCGATCCTGGGTGGCGCGAAAGTCTCCGATAAGATCGGCGTCATCAAGAACCTGCTGGAGAAGTGCGACACGCTCCTGATCGGCGGCGGCATGGCCTATACCTTCTACAAGGCCATGGGCTATGAGATCGGCAACTCCCTGCTGGATGAGAAGAGCATCGATCTGGCTAAGGAGCTGATGGCGGATGCTAAGGCCAAGGGCGTGGATCTGATGCTGCCTGTGGACACCGTGGTAGCCACCGCTTTCGCTGCGGATGCTGAGTACAAGACCGTTCCCGCCGACGCCATCCCCGCCGGCTGGATGGGCATGGACATCGGCGAGGAGACCCGTGCCAAGTACGCTGAAGTCATCAAGACCGCCAAGACCGTCATCTGGAACGGGCCCATGGGCGTGTTCGAGTTCCCCAACTTCGCAAAGGGCACGTCGGCTGTGGCTGAAGCCTGCGCTGCATGCGAAGGAACCACCATCATTGGCGGCGGCGACTCCGCATCCGCGGTAAAGAAGTTGGGCTATGCCAAGAAGATGACCCACATTTCCACCGGCGGCGGCGCCTCGTTGGAGTTCCTGGAGGGCAAGGTGCTGCCCGGCGTAGCCGTTCTCAACGATAAATAAGGGAGGTAAATAATCATGCGTAAACCCATCATTGCCGGTAACTGGAAGATGAACAAGACCCCCGAGGAAGCTAAGGCTCTGGTCACCGATCTCATCCCCCTGGTGAAGGATGCCAAATGCGACGTGGTCGTCTGCCCACCTTTTGTAGATCTTTGCCCAGTGCATAAGCTCATTGAAGGCACCAACATCCATTTGGGCTGCCAGAACATCCATTGGGCCGAAAGCGGCGCCTATACCGGTGAAATCTCCCCCAAGATGCTCCTGGCTCTGGGTGTGGAATATGCCATCATCGGCCACAGCGAGCGTCGGGCCTACTTCGGCGAGACCGATGAGGGCGTGAACAAGCGGGCCAAAGCCGCTCTCGCCAACGGAATCACCCCCATCATCTGCGTGGGCGAGACGCTGGAGCAGCGGGAAGCGGGCGTCACAGAGACATTCGTCTCCGGACAGACCACAGCCGCTTTTGAAGGCATCCCCGCGGAGGACGCCGTGAAGGTTGTCATCGCCTATGAGCCCATCTGGGCCATTGGCACCGGCAAGACCGCTACGAAAGAGGATGCCAACGCCACCATCGCCGTGGTCCGTCGGACCATTGCGGGCATCTACGGTGAAGAGGTTGCCCAGCAGGTGCGTATCCAGTACGGCGGCTCCATGAAATCTTCCAACGCCAAGGAACTCATGAGCATGCCCGAGATCGACGGCGGCCTCATCGGCGGCGCTTCCCTGAAGGCAGTGGATTTCGCGGGTGTGGTGAACTACTGATGAAGCCCATGACCGCATTGATCATCCTGGATGGCTTCGGCTACCGGGAGGAGAAGGAATACAACGCCATACTGACCGACGGCGCGGTCCACTTCATGCATCTGTGGAACACCTGTCCCCACACCCTGTTGGGGGCAAGCGGTATGGACGTGGGCCTGCCCCGGGGCCAGATGGGCAACAGTGAGGTAGGCCATCTGAACATTGGCGCGGGACGCATCGTGTATCAGGAGCTGACCAGGATCACCAAGGCCATCGAGGACGGGGATTTCTTTGAGAATCCGGCTTTCTTGAAGGCGGTTGAAAACTGCAAAGCCCATGATTCCGATTTGCACCTCTTCGGCCTTTGCTCCGACGGCGGTGTTCATAGCCACCTGGAGCATCTTTATGCCCTGGTGGAGCTGGCTAAGCGCAACGGCCTCACCAAGGTGTTTATCCATTGCTTCATGGATGGTCGGGATACACCGCCCAAGAGCGGCAAAGGATATCTGGAGACCTTGGAAGCGAAGCTCGCCGAGATCGGCGTAGGCAAGATCGCCACTGTCTCCGGCCGGTACTACGCCATGGATCGGGACAACCGCTTCGAACGGGTCCAGCAGGCCTATGCGGCCCTGACCTACGGCGAGGGGTTCACCGCACCCACGGGCCACGATGCCATGCAGCTGAGCTATGACAGGGGCGACGCGGACGAGTTCGTCAAGCCCACGGTCATCATGGAGGATGGCAGGCCCGTGGCCACCGTGAAACCTAACGACAGCGTCATCTTCTTCAACTTCCGCCCTGACAGGGCCCGGGAGATCACCCGCGCCTTCATCTTTGAGGATTTCGACGGATTTGAGCGCCGGAATGGTTTCTTCCCGCTGACCTATGTGTCCATGACCCAGTATGACAAGACCTTCGAGGATAAGCTCACCGTGGCGTTCAAGCCTCAGACGTTGAACAACACATTGGGACAATATCTGGCCGCCAACGGCAAGACCCAGCTCCGCATCGCGGAGACGGAGAAATACGCTCATGTGACCTTCTTCTTCAACGGCGGGGTGGAGGCGCCCAATCCTCTGGAAGATCGGTGCCTGATCCCCTCGCCCAAGGTGCCTACCTACGATCTCCAGCCTGAGATGAGTGCATATCTTGTTGCCGATGAAGTGGTGAAACAGATCGAGAGCGGCAAGTACGACGTGATGATCCTGAACTTCGCCAACCCGGACATGGTGGGTCACACCGGTGTCATGGAAGCGGCCGTGAAGGCGGTCCATGCCGTGGACGAGTGTTTGGATAAAGTGGTCACCGCCATCCTGAAGAGCGGCGGCCGTTGTCTCATCACTGCGGACCACGGCAACTGCGAGTACATGTGGGATTATGCCGAGAACGCGCCCTTTACCGCCCACACCACCAACCCCGTGCCCTGCGTCTATGTGGACGCGGCGGAAAAGGACGTGGAGCTGCGGGAAGGCGGACGCCTCAGCGACCTTGCGCCAACGCTCCTCGATATGCTGGGGCTCGAGAAGCCTGTCGAAATGACCGGTTCCACGCTGTTTGTCGGCTAAAAAAGTGCCTAAAAGGGGTGAATATCACCCTTGCAAACCGCGAAACAAGGTGGTATAATACCAACCGCAGTCAATTTGGGAGGAAGTTATATGAGTCTTGCTATTGAAATCGTTCTTGTTCTCGTGTCTGTCTTGCTGATCGTGGCCGTGCTGATGCAGAAGAGCAAGTCCGCCGGTTTGGGCTCCGCCTATGGCAGTGATACCGAGACCTTCGGTTTGAAGGGTCGGGAGGCAAAGAAGGATCTTCAGCTCAAGAAGATCACTTTGGTTTGTGCTGGTATCATCGCTGTGCTGGCGCTGGTGCTCATGTGCCTCGGCTAAGAAAAGCTGTATGAAAGGCGGTACAGCGACTCTTCGTTGTACCGCTTTTTGTTTGGGAGGGTGAAAGGTTGGAATGCCCGTTCATAAGGGAATAAAAGTGGTCGCCGTCAATCGGAAGGCCCGCCATGACTATTTTATCGAAGATACCTTGGAATGCGGCATCGCGCTCAAGGGTACCGAGGTGAAGTCTGTTCGCAAGGGTTCCCTGAACCTGAAGGACGGGTATGCCATGGTGAAGAACGGTCAGCTTCAACTCATTGGCGTCCACATAAGCCCCTATGAGCAGGGTAATATCTTCAACCACGATCCCTTCCGCACCAGAACGCTCTTGGCTCACAAGCGGGAGATCGCCAAGCTTTACGGTAAACAGCAGGCTGAAGGATACAGCCTCGTCCCCTTGTCCGTATACTTCAAGGACGGCAAGGTGAAGGTGGAACTGGCGCTGGCCAAAGGCAAGAAGCTATACGACAAGCGCCACGATATCGCTGAACGGGATGCCGATCGGGAGATGGATCGGCGCATGAAGGATTACAAAGTGCGGTAAACTATCCCATGGGGGTGAAATGGTTTCGACGGGGATAGTGAGGGCCGGATAAGCGAGCCGAAGCCCCGAGCTTCGTTAAAAGCGGGAAAACTGTTAAATATAACAGACAACTACAACGCACTTCCTGTCGCTGCCTAAGCGCGCGACAGCGTCCGCCTGAGAAGACCTATCGTCTCAGATACGGGCGTCATTCAGGATAGGGAACGAACCCGGGTAAGCTTTGCCCCGGGCCAGACTTTATGAAGCTACCGGACCGGTGATCCTGCCGTTGGGAGCGCCGCCAGGGGAATACTTGTACGACGGCTACGCTCGTAGAAAGTTGGGTCATCATGTCTTCGGACGGGAGTTCGACTCTCCCCACCTCCACCAAAAAGCGCCACCCTTGCGGGTGGCGTTTTTTCGGTGGAGGTGGGAATAGAGAGTCGAACTGACCGCGGTAGTGAATGAAGCGCCAGTGGCGCTTCAGAGCCGCGGTCTGAGCGAGCCCGCAGGCGAGTGTTCGACTCTCCTCACCTCACCTGGTTGTATTCCATTCATTTCAATGTTATACTCTCTTCATGGATAAATCGACCTATCTCCACGATCCCTGCGGGACCTCGTCTCTTCCGTTCTGGAAGACGAAAAGTGTATCCATCCCCGATGACCTGCTGATCCTACGGGAGGACGATCCGCGCCTGCAAGAGGATCATGCGGGCCATATCGATACCCCTTATTTTAAGCTGATCCACCCCATGCAGGGGATCGAAGCACCGAACCTGCCCGAGGGATTTCGCTTTATATGTCCCGATGAAAGGATGCTATCCGAGCATATCGCTTCCTGCTACGATACGGAAAAGATATCCGAGGCGGAGCTGGCCGCCTATCGCTTGCATTCCACCTATTCGCCCGACCTCTGGCTGGCCATCATGGATGACAGGACGAGAGAGATCGTGGTCTCCGTGATTGGGGAGCTGGATAGGGACATAGGGGAGGGGATACTGGAATGGATCCAGGTCTCCCCGGCGCATCGTCGTCAAGGATGGGGAAGGATCATCGTCAACGAACTCCTGTTCAGAATGAAGGACAGCGCCGGGTTTGTGACCGTCTCAGGAAAGCAGAATGACCCGTCCGCCCCTCGCTTTTTATATGAAAGCTGCGGCTTCGGCGGCGGAGTCGTTTGGCACGTCCTGAGAAAGAACTGAGCATTCCATTTATTGCCATTTGACTCTAGATATGGTGACGGATCAAGAGACCTATCACCATATCTTCTGTTTTTGTATCCAAAAATCCCAAATATATATTGAACAAAGTATGAACATGTGATATGGTATAGGACAAAGAAGAGGAAAGGAGATGGGTCCATGCCAAGCCGGAAAAGTCGGATGATCGGTTGCCTTTTGGGCGGCGCCATTGGGGATGCCATGGGGTATCCGGTGGAATTCATGCGCTATTCAGACATAACGCGATACTTTGGTGGCGCAGGCGTACGGGGCCTTTCCGAGAGCAATCTGATCTCCGACGATACGCAGATGACTCTGTTTACGGCAGAAGGTCTTCTCAATGCCTATCGGTCGGGCAAATCCCCTGTAAAGAGCGTTTATAGATCCTATCTGCGCTGGTATTATACTCAGTGCGGTGTCAAGATGCCCGGAGCCAAGTATGAGGGTGGGTTGCTGAACGAAGCGCAGATATTCGCGTCCCGCGCGCCCGGATCTACCTGTTTGGCCAGCCTCAGCTCCGGTCGGATGGGCACGCTGGCTGATCCCATCAACAACAGTCGTGGTTGTGGCGGCGTCATGCGGGTGGCCCCCTGCGCTGTTTTCCCTCACGCGTTCGATCTCGGCTGCAGGGTGGCAGCCATCACCCACGGTCACCCCGGCGGTTATATTTCGGCGGGGGCCTTTTCTGAGCTTTTGCAAAAAATGTATTACGGTCAATCCCTCCCTGATGCAATGAAGGATCTGATCGACGAACTCTATGAGATCGAGGGAGCGGAAAGCACCTACAGAGCCTTGGAAAAAGCTGTGGACCTGGCCGAAGAAGGACGCCCCTGCGCCCCCACCGTCAAAGAACTGGGGCAAGGATGGGTCGGGGAGGAAGCCCTCTCCATCGCCGTATACAGCGCTCTGAGCTTTCCCACCGACTTCGCTCAGGCAGTGCGTCTCTCCGTCAATCACGACGGGGATTCCGATTCCACCGGTGCAATCTGCGGCAACATCATGGGCATGTTGCTGGGAGCGGGCGCTATCCCTGTTGAGTGGCGCGACGGGGTGGAGATGTGCAATGTGATACGCGCTTACGCTGTGCGATTGTCCACCATACCTCAAGAGTCCTAAAAAACTGACATCAAAAGAGCCTCCGAGAATCGTTCCCGGAGGCTCTTCGCTTGTCTTTTACTCTGTGACGCCCAGCCGCTTTTTCATGGTCTTCTCAACGGCGTTGAGGATGTTCTCATAGCCGGTGCAGCGGCACAGGTGTCCGGAGAGAAGTTTTCTGAGCTCGTCCCGGGTGTATAGCTTGCCAGTCTCCAAAATCTCCACGGCGGACATGATGAATCCCGGCGTGCAGAAACCGCATTGGACGGCGGTCTCGTCGATGAAAGCCTGCTGAATGTCGGAGAGCTCCCCATTTGGGCCCATAAGCCCTTCCAGCGTACGCACATGCTTGCCCCGGACCCAGACGGCCAGATAAATGCAGGAGTTGTAGCACTCTCCGTCGATGATCACGTTGCAGGCGCCGCATTCACCTACCTCGCAGCCCTTCTTCACGGAGGTCAGCCGGAAGTCGTTGCGGAGCATGTCGGTGAGAGAAGCCCGGCAATCCACCATGCAGGCCACGTCCTTGCCGTTCAGATTGAATTCGATGAGTCGATATTGATCCTTCATTTTCATTCTCTTTCCTTTCGCAGTAGTTTTGCCGGTTTCGCTTGCGAAATTACTGCGCTGGTTCGCAGCAAAGGCACAAACTACAGTGTGATAAACCTCAGTTTATCACACCTCCACAGCGCTTGGTGGCTTCGATTAGGCACCGTTTAGCCATCTCCACGGCGATATGCTGCCGGAAGGCCTTGGGCGCCCGCCAGGAATCCCGAGGATTGATGTCCTTGAGCACCTCCAGGGAGAAAGCCTCCGCGTTCTCCATGGTGAGGGGCTTGCCTTGAATGAGGGCTTCTGCCGAAGGGGCGCGCATGGGCACGGGTCCAGCAACGCCGTAGGCGATGCGCACCCGGTCGAAGGTCTGCTTGTCGGGGGACAGCCGCACGTTCACGGAGCAGCCCGTGGTGGCGATGTCCATGGCGTTGCGCATGGCATACTTGTAATAGGAGCCCCAGGTGTTCTCATAGCTCTCCTTGGGGATCAGGATGGCGGTCTGGATCTCGCCCTCCCGGATATCCACGGTGCTAGCCTTGATATAGAAGTCCCTGATGGGTACCAGCCGCTTACCGATGGGGCCTGTGAGCTCGATGACCGCCTCCCAGGCGTGGAGCGTGGAGGCGGAGTCGGCGCTGGTCACCCCGTTGCAGGTGTTGCCGCCGATGGTGCCGATGTTGCGGATCTGGGGCCCGCCCACCAGGTCTACGGCTTCGCCCAACACGTTGATGTACTTCTGGATGATGGGGTCCTTCGTAATGTGGGAGAAGCTGGTCAGAGAGCCAATGCGGATGGCCTCATTCTCGTCCAGGGACACGCCTCTGAGCTCATCGATGAGGTAGATGGATATAAGCTCCTTACCGGCACGCTTGCCCTCCCGCATCTGGACCAGCACGTCGGACCCGCCGGCGATGATCTGGGCTTCGGGATGGGCCAGGCGAAGCTCGATAGCCTCCTGCACGCTGAAGGCCTCATAGAGTTCTTTCATATCATACATGGCTTATTTCTCCTCTCTCCAGGGATCATGGATGAGCCCTTCCTCGCTGAAGCGTTTGAACAGCACCTTGGGGTTCATGGGCAGATCATCCACCGCAACGCCGGTGGCGTTTAAAATAGCATTGCGGATGGCGGGGGCAACGGGGGTGGCCGGAGGCTCGCCCAAGGCCTTGGTACCGAAGGGGTTGGTGGGCTCAGGATTCTCCACGAACTGAGCCTCCAAATGGGGGTGGTCCAGGGTGGTGGACAGCTTGTAGTCCAGCAGGTTGTTGTTGAGGCCCCGTCCGGTCTTGCCGTCGTAGAGCAGCTGTTCGGAAAGAGCATAGCCGATGCCCATGCTCATGCCACCTTCCACCTGGGCCGCCGCCAGAGCCGGGTTGATGAGCTTTCCGCAGTCGTGGACGTTGATGATCTTTTTGACCTGACACCGGCAGAGGGGCACGTCAACCTCCACCTCGGCAATACAGCAGCCGAAGGAGTAGGCGTTGGACTTGATCTGATAGGTGGACTCAGCGGTGATATGGACGCTGTGGGTAAGGCTGTAGAACGCCTCCGTGGCCAGATCCGAAAGGGGCATCAGCACCCGGCTGTCCGTGGAGCGGACGATGTTGCCGTCCTCGATGTCCATATCGTAGACAGGCATCCGGGTCAGCTCGTGGGCGTATTCCAGGATCTTCTTCTTCAGGATCAGGCCCGTCTGGGTGATGGAGAAGCCGCACACATAGGTCTGCCGGGAGGCGTAGGCGCCCAAGCCGAAGGGCGTCACATCCGTATCCTGGTTGGAAACCACATGGACGTCCGTGTAATCCCTCAATCCGACGACCTCCGCTGCCATCTGGGCGTAGGCCGTATCGGCCCCCTGACCGATCTCCGTTTCGCCCACCTGCAGCTGGATGGTGCCGTCCTGATTGAGGACCATGCGGCAAGAGGAATGCTCCAGAGAAATGGGCCAGACGGCGGTGTTGTACCAGAAGCAGGAGAGACCGATGCCCCTACGGATGGGGCCAGTTTGGTTCTTGAATTCCTCCCGCTTCGCATAATAGTCCATATAGTCGATGGCCTTATCCATGCACTGGTTATAGGTATCGAAGTAGTTCTCGTTCTTGGAAAAACCGTCCTTGTATCCTACGGGCATAATATGTTTGCGGCGATATTCCACTGGGTCGAGGCCCAGGGCCTTGCATACGTCGTCCGTATGGCTCTCGTAGGCGAACATGGCTTGAGGAATGCCATAGCCCCGCATGGCGCCGGCCACGGATTTGTTGGTATACACCGTGTAGGCGTCGCATTCCACATTGGGACAGGGATACATCTGGGGGAAGCAGCCCATGCCCTTGGCGGCGATGGAATGGCCGTGGGAGGCATAAGCGCCCTGGTCGGAGAACATTTCCAGCTTCCTCGCCACATAGGTGCCGTCGGGCCGCACGTAGGAGATGATGTGAAATTGGATGGCGTGACGGACCCGATTGCTGATAAAGGTGTCCTCCCTGGGAACGTCGATTTTCACCAGCCGACCACCCAGCTCCTTGCACACCCAGGCGCATAGAGGTTCATACAGAGTATCCTGCTTATTGCCAAAGCCGCCGCCGATGTAGGGCTTTATGATGCGGACGGAGCCCCATGGCATGCCGATGGCCTGACCAACCGTGCGGCGCACGATGTGAGGGATCTGGGTGGAGGAGACCACGACGATCTTGCCGGCTTCCTCGTAGGCGTAACAGATAAAGTTTTCGATGTGGCAGTGCTGCACCGTGGGCGTGGTGTACCATTTGTCGATGCATATAAGACCCTCCTCCTTCCTGGCCTCCTCATAGTTGCCGTTGCGGATGGAGGTATGCTTGAGGATGTTGTTGGGGAAGGCGTCATGGAGCTGGGGCTGACCCTCCTGCATGGCCTCGATGGGGTCCAGCACGAAGGGCAGCATCTCATACTCCACCTTCACGAGCCGGGCCGCCTGGGCGCAGGCCACGTCGTTTTCAGCCACCACCGCCGCCACGTCGTCGCCGTAGTAACGCACGTGCTGGTTCAGCAGGAGCCTATCCGCCACGTCCTGATGGGCTTCCTCCACGGACCAGGGATGGCCGGCCGTGGGGAAGGGGATGTCGGGCACGTCAAAGCAGGTGAATATCCGCACCACACCCGGCACCTTCATGGCTTCGGAGATGTCCACCGACTTAACAAAGCCATGGGCGATGGTGGACCGCACCACCCGGATGAGCAACGCGCTCCTGTCGCACAGATCGTCCGTATACTTGGCGCGTCCGGTCACCTTGTCGAACGCATCCACACGGGGCACGCTTTTTCCTACGATCATGGATGTCCTCCTTACTGAATGAACTGCATCTTGGTCACGTGGAACACGCCCATATCCGTGATGCGGACATGGGGAATCACCGGCAAAGCAATGAAAGAAAGCGTCACGAAGGGATCGCCGTCAGCATATTCGCCGATGGTACGGAAGGCTTTGAGCAGGGCTTCCTGCCTGGAAATGATCTCGTGGAGGGGCAGGTCGCTCATGAGTCCCGCTATGGGCATGGGCAGATGTGCCAGCACCTTGCCCTGGCTTACCACCACAAAGCCGCCGGAGGAGGATTCCAAAACGTCCACAGCCGCCAACATATCCTCATCGTTGTCGCCCACCACGATAAGGTTGTGGGAGTCATGCCCCACGGTGGAAGCGATGGCCCCGTTTTCAAGCCGCATCCCTTTCAGGATGCCTACGCCCACGCGGCCGGAGGACATGTGCCGTTCAAAGACGGCTGCCTTCAGCAGCTCCGGAGAGGGAGCGAACTTGCCCTCTTTTTCAGGCACTGTCTCAAAGGTCAGGTTGGTGAGCAGCTCGCCCGGGACCAGGTTGATCACAGGCATGTCTCCATGGACTTTCAGATCCAAAATGCCAGGCTTCCGAGGGGCCAGGTGAACGCTGTTATAGATGCGCGGATCCCGCTTGAGGAGCGTGTCAGGGTGAGGCTCAAAGCGTATGCCGTTAGAGAAAACCATAAGGGCGTTGAAGTCCGTCAAATTGTCGAAAAGGACCATGTCCGCCCGATAGCCGGGAGCGATTGCGCCATATCGCAGCAGCCCATAGGTCTCGGCAGCGTTGATGGTAGCCATCTGGACAGCGTCTATGGCGGGGATGCCGTTGGCCACGGCCCGACGCAGGATGTAGTTGATATGTCCTTCCCGCTCGATGTCGCCCAGGTGTTTGTCGTCGGTGCAGAAGAGCATCCGCCGGGTGGGCAGATGGTTTTCTGCAACCTTGCGCATGAGCTCCTCTATGCCGCGGCAGGCGGACCCAAGGCGGATATGGATGCGCATGCCCTTGCTCAGTTTCTCCAACAGCTCGTCATATTGGGAGCATTCGTGGTCGGTGCGGGGACCGGCGATGCAGTAGGCGTTCAGCTCGTCGCCGGAGAGGAGGGGGGCATGACCATCGATGGGCCGACGCTCGAACAGCTTCAGCTTATCCAGCATCTCGCCGTCGCCGGTGACCACAGCCACGTAGTCCATGACCTCGCCCAGACCGATGACCCGCTTTTGATGCATGAAGGGTTCCATGTCGCTGGCCACCAGCTTGGCGCCGCTGGTCTCAAAGCTGGTGCAGGGAACGCAGGAGGGGATCATGAAAAACACGGAAAGGGGAGACCATTCCGTTTGATCCAGCATGTATTGGATGCCGTCCGTGCCGCAGACGTTGGCGATCTCATGGGGGTCGGCGATGACCGTAGTGGTGCCCTGTTTCAGCACACACTCGGCAAAGCGCAGGGGGTGGGCCATGGAGGATTCGATATGCACGTGACCGTCGATGAGCCCGGGGCAGAGATAAGCGCCTTTCGCGTCGACCTCCTCACGGCCGGAATAGGAGCCTATCCCCAGGATGATACCGTCGCGCACGGCTACGTCGCCCTTTTCAATGGTACCCGTGAACACGTTGACGATGTTCGCGTTCTTTATGACCAGGGCGGCGTTCCGTGAGGTGGCGTTCAGGATCGCATTGCGTAATCTGTTCTTATCCATCTTTCTATCCTCCCAGTTAGAAGTATACCATAAAGATCAAAAAGTTGGAAGATACACAAATTATTTTTTTGAAAGATGTACGCTTTTCTTCCGACCTATGGTATACTTCATATATAAATCAGGAGGACATGCGCATGCGGATACTGATCAAAAACGCTTTTCTGGTATTTGAAGATAGGGTGGAGAAAGGCGATTTGTTGACCGAGGGACGTTATATCGACCAGGCAGGCGGTACGATCGACACGCCGGCGGACAAGGTGATCGACGCTGCGGGCTTGTTTGTGTTCCCGGGCTTCATCGATACCCATACGCACTTTGATTTGGAAGTGGGTGCCACCATCACGGCAGACAATTTTGTTACGGGAACCAAAGCGGCTGTGGCAGGCGGCACCACTACGGTGCTGGACTTCGCCACGCAGGAACGAGGCATGACGCTGATGGATGCCTTCCGCAAATGGAAGAACAAAACCAGGGGCAGCAGCTGCAACTATGGCTTCCACATGGCGGTTTCCGAATGGAATCAGGACAGGATCGCCGAGGTGCCGCTCATGATCGAGAACGGCGTTACCTCCTTCAAGATGTACATGGTCTACGACAACATGCGTCTCAGCGACGGGGTGATCTACGAGGCCATCAAGCGCCTTGCGAAGGAGGATTGTATCATCGGCATCCACTGTGAGAACGACGATATCATCAAAGCACGGGTGCGGGAGCTGAAGGCGGAGGGGAAGACCGACTCCCGGTATCATGCCGTATCCCGGCCCAATATCGTGGAAGCGGACGGCGTGGGTCGATTGATGGACGCGGCGTATCTCGCCGGCGGTCCCGCCTGGGTGGTCCATCTGTCCACCAAGGAGGGGCTGGCCATCGCCCGCAGGGCCCGGGAACGGGGCCAGGAAGTGTATCTGGAGAGCTGTCCTCAATATCTGGTGCTGGACGAAAGCATGTACGATGCCCCCGACGGCGCCAAGTTCGTCATGTCGCCGCCGCTGCGTTCCAAATCGGATCAGGAGGCTTTGCTGCACGCCATGGGCGCCGGCGAGATCGACTGGATCGGCACGGACCATTGCTCCTTCACCATGGCTCAGAAAGCGGCGGGGAAGGATGATTTCTCCAAGACGCCCAACGGCGGCGCGGGCGTGCAGAACCGGGCGGAGATCGTCTATACCCGAGTCGTTAAGGGCGGGTATATCGATATGGTTGACATGGGTCAGCTGCTTTCCACACGGGCGGCCAAGCTCTTCGGCATGTATCCTCGTAAGGGCACGTTGCAGCCGGGCAGCGATGCGGATATCGTCATCTTCGATCCCAATGCGCCCCATACCATACATGCCGCCACCAACCTCCACAACTGCGACAATTCCCCCTATGAGGGCTATGCAGCTGCGGGCATGACCCGGGACGTGCTCTTGAACGGGAAGCTGGTCGTAAAGAACGGTAAGCTTATTGAAGCAGGCAGGGGGGAATACGTCCATCGGGACCGCTGCGGGCGGTATCGAAAATGAAGCTGGCCTGTTTGCTGACGGCAGCCGGTTCCGGCAGCCGCTTCGGAGAGGACAAGCTTCGTCTTTCCGTGGGAGATACCCCCATGGGCATCCATGCCCTGGAAGTGCTGCAACAAGTTCCGTTCGCCTTCAGAGCGCTGGTCACCAGCGAGGACAAGCAATACCTGATCGAGGCGGCTAAGAGAAAAGGCATTTCTGTTGTTATCAATCCCAATCCGGAGCGGGGCATGGGCTCCAGCGTCCGTTTGGGTACGGAACATATCCTGCGTTCCGGCGCGTATGATGGGATACTGTATGCGGTAGCCGATCAGCCGAATCTGCGTGCAGCCACTGTGGAACGGATCGTTCAGGCTTTTGCGGCGGCGCCTGAGTATATCTGGGCGCCTATGGCCAATGGCAGACGGGGCAACCCAGTGATCTTTCCCGTTGCACTCTTCGATGAACTGCTGCAGGTGACGGGAGACAGGGGGGGCCGACAGGTCATATCCGCTCATGGCGAGCTTTTGAGGACCATTCGTGTATCTGAAGAGGAGATGAAAGACATCGACACCAAGGAGGACATATACCTATGCTGACGGCATTGAAGGGCAATATTGTCGAAGCATTGTCGCCGGACATCCTGGGCGTTCACCCCAAGAGTTATCTTGTCCTGGAGGATGGCCGGATCGCTGGCATCTATCCCGTCCTGCCTGAGAACATGTCCGAAACGTCGGTGGAGGACTATGGGGACGCCCTCATCCTGCAGGGGTTTGCCGATATGCATCTGCATGGGCCCCAATACGAGATCACCGGCACAGGCATGGACAAACCTTTGCTGCAGTGGCTGGAGACCTATGCCTTTCCGACGGAGGCGAGATATGCGGATCCAGCATATGCCCGGGAGCACTATCGCATACTGGCGCAGGACCTCATTCGTAACGGCACCACACGGGTCTGCATGTTTTCCTCCCTCCATACGGATTCCACTCTGGTGCTCATGGAGGAACTGGAAAAAGCGGGGGTGACCGGCTACGTGGGCAAGGTGAACATGGACCGCAACGCACCGCCGTATCTATGCGAAACCACGGAAGAAAGCCAGAAGGAGACCCTTCGCTGGCTGGATGGATGCAAAAAATTCATGCTTGTGAAGCCAATCCTGACGCCCCGTTTCGCGCCTTCCTGCACAGATCGGCTGCTGTCCTTCTTGGGGAAGCTGAAGGCGGAGCGGGATCTTCCGGTACAATCCCATCTTTCGGAAAACCTCAATGAGATCGCTCTGGTGGGAAAGCTGTTCCCCGATTGCCCACAGTACTGGGAAGTATATGATAAATATGGTCTCTTCGACAACAAGACCCTGATGGCTCATTGCGTCCACAGCGACACTCGGGAGAGGGCGGCCATGAAGCTCAGGGGCGTACACCCCGTTCATTGCGCTAGTTCCAACAACTCTCTCATGAGCGGCATCAGTCCGGTAGCCCAAATGCTGCGGGAGGAACAGTCAGTTTGCCTTGGGTCGGACGTGTCTGGCGGGACCACGCTCTCCATGCTTCGGACCATGGCCAACTCTATCAGCGCCGCCAAGGATAGGGGCGCCATGATGCAGGCTCCGGGGGAAGTTATCTCGATCGAACAAGCCTACTATATGGCCACAGGAGCCGGTCAGTCCTTCTGCGGACACGGAATAGGTTTTGTGCCGGGTGAACCGCTCCATGCTGTGGTTTTAGATGATACGGGATTGCCGAAGCTCCCCGGTATCAACCTGAGGGAACGGCTGCTCAGGGCTGTGTATCGTCTGGACGACCGGAATATTCGAGCGGTGTACAGCGAGGGCGTCCGACGCCTTTGATTGCATGACAAAGGACAAAAGCGTCCATCCTACGGAAAAAGGATGTGACGCTTTTTGTATCTGTATCAACCGTGCCTGCTGACCCTGTCTCTGTACGGCTGGGCATTTGGCAACCATTATGGTATTAAACGCCTATACCATATACTGTTTCCATTGGTCATTTTATGCGTATCGGAATGTGAGTTGACATATACGCATATCGGGCTGTATCCTGCTTCCCTGGTGTTGTTGGGCCTTTTACCATTGAGAAGGATCCGCTCCGTTGTTTGGATCGAAGTGTTTGCGGCATCTTTGCTGGGCGGGTTTTTGTGCTGGAAGATAGTGGACGCATGGCCCTTGCTCCCGGGCCTGCAGCTTTTTTGCGCTCTGGTGGCTTCGATCCCGGCTATAACACTTTGCAGAAGCCGTGAGGATCGCGTTCTTGCCTGCGTATTGGGCAGCTTGTGTTTTGAACTCTTTTTCTGTCTGAGGGAATATATACTCTTTTCGTTCTGCGTCATGCGCTTGGGTTCTCGGGAAGCTCTGTGCGTAGGGGCGGCATCCATTTGTATGTCGAACCTCTTTGAGCAGATGACATTTTATCTGTATCACGAGAAAAAACGTCCCGTATCCGTATGAAATTGACGGAATCATAAAAAAAGGGCTTGCAATTTTCGCTCCGATGTGTATAATTAAATCCTGTCAAGGGGTTATAGCTCAGCTGGTTAGAGCGCCACGTTGACATCGTGGAGGTCATTGGTTCGATTCCAATTAATCCCACCATCGGAAAAATCCTGCGGTGTGCGTTACGT
>JAEEGL012806087.1_pt1 | contig 27113 bp, 23 predicted proteins | sample 9134231 | NCBI WGS metagenome assembly JAEEGL01 (sample SAMN16246548, study PRJNA631951) | gut metagenome | biome: gut microbiome; feature: rumen; material: fiber-attached | host: Bos | place: Iran: Karaj | collected 2018-10 | reverse complement strand
GAAAATGCCGCAGACCGCACCATATCTGTAAGAACGGCTTTTCATGCCCGCAAAGGATTCTTTCCACCTCAGTGCGGATACCGTACCGGCTTTTGGAGTACCTGCGGGATCTGCCTTTTCTGCGGTCTTCGGGGAGCCTGTTTCTGCCGTATCTTCGGTTTCTGCTGCTTCTGCCGGCATGACACTGCCGTTTTGCCGCATTCTGTCAAATACGGCGATGATCGGGATCAGGACCAGGGAAGCGATGAGATTGCGGACTCCGTTATAGGTAAAGGGCCCCACATGATTCATTCCTGTACTCTGGGCAACAAAAGCCGTGCCCCATATGAGCGCAGTGATAAACAGCATGATATTACCCTGCATTCGCTTAGACATAATGTTTTCCGCCTGTCTCAGATGATGATGGGCAGCACCCGGGGATGCTGCATGGTTTGCGGTTCCGGCAAGCTAAATGTATTATATAAACCTCGTTTGTGTCAATGAAAGTATCAGCCGGAACAGAGGTTATTTCTTTGTTAAATCTGTAACTATCTTGTTAAAATAAAAACTAAAATGAAAATATTTTGCATGCAAAAGGTTGTATAGATTTTTGTACATCTTTAAATACAAGCATGTGCTATACTGAGACTGTCCGGGACTCTGCCGTTCATAATCTGTCTCAGAGTGACACTGATAGGAACCGGACATTTTGGATTAAAACAGATAAGCAGCATTCATTGCCGCGGGGCTGCGGAAGAGAAGAGTTCATCCCTTCTGCCGCGGATCTGCAGCGGATTATTTAAGAAAGGGGATAGTATTATGGGCCTTGCGACATTCAGAGGCGGTGTCCATACGTACGAAGGCAAGAATCTCAGCGAGCACTGCGCGATACAGCCGCTGGAATTTGACGGGGAATTTGTATTCCCCATGTCTCAGGGTATTGGTGCGCCTGCCAAACCGATCGTGGCCAAGGGAGACCATGTACTGGCCGGACAGAGGATCGCGGAAGCGGGCGGTTTTGTTTCCGCCAATGTCAATTCTTCTGTTTCCGGTACAGTCACGGCAGTGGAGCCCAGGCTGACGACGATGGGAACGAAGACGATGTCGGTTGTCATCGAAAGCGACGGCAAGTACGAGACGGTGGAAGGCGTAGGCACGGAGAGAGATTATACTGCTCTTTCCAAGGAAGAAATCCGCGGCATCATTAAGGATGCCGGCATTGTCGGTATGGGCGGCGCAGGCTTCCCGACCCATGTCAAGCTGGCGCCCAAGGATGACAATGCCATTGAGTATGTTATTGCCAATGGATCTGAGTGCGAACCTATGCTGACCAATGACCATCGTCTGATGGTAGAGGAGCCGGAGAGAGTCATCGGCGGACTGGATGTCTGCCTGCAGCTGTTCCCCAATGCCAAGGGTATTATCGCTATTGAGAACAACAAACCTGACGCTATCGAAAAGATCGAAGCGCTGATTAAGGATAAGCCCCGGATGCAGGTGACTGTGATGCGAACCAAGTATCCGGAAGGCGGTGAGCGCCAGCTGATCTTTGCGGTAACCGGACGTCATATCAATTCCTCCATGCTTCCTGCGGATGCGGGCTGCGTGGTGGACAACGTAGCGACGCTGGCGGCCATTTATGATGCGGTAGCCAAGAGCACGCCCATCATGGAGAAGGCTATTACCATTACCGGCGATGCCATGGCGCATCCGGCCAATGTCCGAATCCGCCTTGGCGTTTCCTACGGCAGAATCGTGGAAGCCCTCGGCGGTTATAAGACAGAGCCGCAGAAGATCATCTGCGGCGGCCCGATGATGGGTATGGCGCTCTGGGACACCAATGTGCCTGTATGTAAGAATACTTCCGCGCTCTGCGCATTTGAAAAGGATGAAGTCAGCAACAGCCCGGGAACACACTGTGTCCGCTGCGGGCGCTGTGTGGACGCATGTCCCATTTTCCTGATCCCGCCGCTCATGGCCAAAGCTGCAGAACGCCGGGATACCGCCAAGTTCGAAGCGCTGAACGGTATGGAATGCATTGAGTGCGGCACCTGTTCCTATATCTGCCCGGCCAAGCGTCCGCTGACCCAGCTGTTCAAGCAGATGCGCCGTGATGTGATGACAGCCCGCAGGGCAAAGCAGGCGGCAGCTGCAGCACAGAAGCCGGATGCCGGCAAAAAGGCATAAGGAGGAGAGCTATAATGGATAATGAAATGATTAAACACCTTCCCCGCGTTTCCTCCTCGCCGCATTTCAGAAGCAAACTGACGACGCAGAGAGAAATGCTGGACGTAATCATCGCAATGCTGCCCATTACCCTGTGGGGCGCCTATCATTTCGGCCCCTACTCACTGGTGGTGGTAGCGCTGACGGTGGCGACGGCAGTTTTGTCTGAGTTCCTTTACGAGAAGCTGATGCACCTGCCCATTACCATCGGGGACCTCTCCGCGGTGGTTACCGGCATGATTCTTTCCCTGAACATGCCGCCCAGCATTCCGGTATGGGTGCCCATGATCGGCGCCGTATTTGCCATCGTGGTGGTCAAACAGCTGTACGGCGGTCTCGGCCAGAACTTTATTAACCCGGCTATCGCGGCCAGATGCTTCCTGCACATTTCCTTTGCAGGACTGATGAATGATTTCAGCGCTCCTGCGATCGGATTTGACGCCATGACCGGCGCTACGCCGCTGGCAGCAATCCGTGAGGGACAGGCTTATCCCCTGTGGGATCTGTTTATCGGAAATACCCCCGGAACCATCGGTGAGGTTTCCACGCTCTGCCTGCTGATCGGTATCATTTACATGGTAGCGAGAAATATTATTACGCCCCGTGTCCCGATCACCTACATTGCGACATTTTCGATCTTCATGTTCATTGCGGGCGGGTTCGATCCGTACTATGTACTGGTGGAACTGCTCTCCGGAGCTATCATTTTCGCGGCCTGCTTCATGGCTAACGACTATGTTACCAGCCCGGTGACCCATGCGGGACAGGTGGTATACGCGATTTTCCTGGGTCTGATGACAGGTATCATACGTACCTGGAGCCCGACTTCCGAAGGTGCTTCCTATGCGATCCTCTTCGGAAACCTGCTCGTTCCGATCATCGAGCGCTACACCATTCCCAAGCCGTTCGGAAAGAGAGGTAATAAAAAGGCATGAAGAATTCAATTATCAAAGACGCCGCGATCCTCTTTCTGATCACCTTGATTTCAGGCATTGCCCTGGGCGGTGTTCACGAGCTGACCCTTGAACCGATCGCAAGAGCGCAGGAAGCTGCGGCCAATGAAACTTACCGCGCTGTATTCCCTGACATGGTAAGCGTAAATGAGACAGAGGAACTGGACGGCCTGGTAGAGGCGGTAAAGGAAGAAGCCGGAAACTGGGGCTACGGCAAGGTCAGTATCAATAAAGCCATGGAAGCGCTGGATGCTTCCGGCAATGTCCTCGGTTATATCGTCAATGCTTCCGGCAAGGGATACAACGGCACCGTAGAGATTTCCACCGGTATTTCCAAAGAAGGAAAACTGACGGGACTTGGTTTCCTGGAGATCAGCGAGACGCCCGGCCTGGGCATGCGTGCCAAGGAGCCGGCATTTACCGGACAGTTCCCGGGCAAGGATGCTTCCGGCGAGCTGGGACTTGTGAAGACCGGCAACGCCACGGACAAGCAGATCGACGCCATCAGCGGCGCATCCTATACTTCCGGCGCAGTGCACAGCGCACTGAATGCCGCAATCTACTTTGTCAACAACTGCATCGGATGAGGAAAGGAGGACAGATATGAGCAATACAGAAAGAATCTTTAACGGTATCTGGAAAGAAAATCCGCTCTTCGTACTGATGCTGGGCACCTGCCCGACGCTGGCAGTTACTACCTCTGCCATCAACGGCATCGGCATGGGACTTTCCTCCACGGCAGTTCTGGTATTTTCCAATGTAATCATTGCCCTGATGCGCAATATTATCCCTGACAGGCTCCGCCTGCCGGCAGAGATTGTCGTCGTAGCTTCCCTGGTCACCGTGGTGGACATGCTGATGGCAGGTTTTACCCCGGCTGTTTATGAGGCACTTGGCATTTATATTCCGCTGATCGTTGTTAACTGTATTATCCTGGGCCGCGCGGAGGCGTTTGCCATGAAGAACGGTCCCGTGATTTCCTTCTTTGACGGTCTCGGAATGGGTCTTGGCTTTACTATCGCCCTTGTGATTCTCGGCGCCATCCGTGAGCTCCTGGGCGCGGGCACGGTCTTCGGCCTGAAAGTGACCCCGGCCGGCTTCGTTCCCTGCTCCATTTTCATTCTGGCACCCGGCGCATTCTTCGTATTCGCAGCGCTTACCGCACTGCAGAATAAACTGAAGATGCCCTCTGCAACCAACGGGGATGCTCCCAAGTCGGAGAGCGGCGATGGCTGCACACACAACTGTATGACCTGCGGCATTAAGGGCTGCAGCACCAGAAAGTGATAAGGAGGTAAGAGTATATGAATCTGATTGTAATTGCTATCAGCTCGTGCCTCGTCAGCAACGTCGTATTGAGCCAGTTCCTGGGCATCTGTTCCTTCCTTGGTGTTTCCACGGATATTAAGACAGCAGCCGGCATGGGCGGCGCGGTCGTGTTCGTTATCACGATGGCATCTATTGTAGCCAGCCTGATCTATGATTTTGTCCTGATTCCCCTGAATCTGGATTACCTGAAAACCATCGTTTTCATCCTGATCATCGCAGCCCTGGTGCAGATCGTTGAAATGTTCATGCACAAGTGTATGCCCAGTCTGTACAATGCACTCGGCATTTACCTGCCCCTGATCACCACCAACTGCGCGGTGCTTGGCGTGGCCATCACCAATGCGCAGAACACATATACCTTTGCAGAATCCGTTGTCAACGGTTTTGCAACGGCCGTGGGCTACCTGATCGCCATTGTGCTTCTTGCCGGCATTCGTGAGCAGATTGCGGACAATGATATTCCGCACAGCTTCCAGGGAGCTCCGATTGTCATCGTAACGGCAGCGATCATGTCGATTGCATTTTTCGGATTCTCCGGTCTGATGTGAGAAAGGAGGACGGGAAATGGAATTATTTGTTAATCATCCGGTCTTCGCGGCGACCTTTGTGGTTGCCATCGTAGGCATCATCGTGGGTATCGGACTGGGGCTGTTCGGTGAAAAGTTTAAAGTAGAAGTGGACGAGCGGGAAGCTGCCATTCGTGAAGCGCTCCCCGGCAATAACTGCGGCGGCTGCGGCTATCCCGGCTGCGACGGCTGCGCCAAGGCGATCAATGAGGGCAATGCCCCCATCACCGCATGTCCTGTAGGCCAGAAGCCCTGCTGGGACAAGATTGCCGCCATTATGGGAGTGGAAGCAGGAGATGCTGAAAAGATGGTTGCCTTTGTGCGCTGCTCAGGTACCTGTGATAAGGCTTCTTCCAGATATGAATACAGCGGTCCGGAAGACTGCAACGCCATGGCGCCGGTTCCCGGTGCGGGCGACAAGGCCTGCGAATTCGGATGCCTCGGTCACGGCTCCTGTGTGAAGGCATGCCAGTTCGACGCGATTCATATCGTTAACGGCATTGCCAAGGTTGACGAATCCAAGTGTACTGCCTGCGGCGCATGTGCCAAGGCATGTCCCCGCAAGATTATCGATCTGGTTCCCGCCAGCGCCAAGGTGCGTGTACAGTGTGTGAGCCAGGGCAAGGGCAAGGCGGTCATGGATGTCTGCCAGGCGGGCTGCATCGGCTGCACCCTCTGCACAAAGCAGTGCCAGTTCGACGCCATCCATATGAACGGAAATGTGGCTGAGATCGACTACTCCAAGTGCACCGCCTGCGGAGCCTGCATGGAGAAGTGCCCGAAGAAGGTCATCCGCAGATTTGAACTTGCATAAGAGCGGCGTTGTCATTTTCCCAAACCGCGTCTAAGGCAGGACATACCCGCGGAAAAAGCGGTATAATTTAATTAAGCAAAACGGAGGACCGGAGTGCTGCATACATCGCTGTATGCAACACTCCGGTTCTTTTGTACAGGTCAGGGTATAACAGGTTTGCACAACACCTCATGAGTTATTGTTATGCCTGTGCTGATGGGAAAATGGTATAATCGGTTATGAGAAGAATGGTTCCGGGAAGATCCCGGGAGATGAAGCCATAGAAGATGGAGCTATAAGTTCAGAAAGGATGGCGCAGCATGAGAAATAAAGTGGCGGTAATCGCAGGAACAAAAGTAGATACCCAAATGGGCGTGGACTATCTCCGTGCCAAGGATCCCTCACTGGAGCCTTATTACTATAACGTGTCTCCCTCGCCGGAACTGCAGCACATTTTCCAGTACGGGGATATGGAAACGAAGCGCCGCCGGATGACGGAGATTTTTGAAGATGCCGAGAGCAAGGGCATCCGCGACTTCTTCATTTACTGCAATTCCCTGTCCGGAGCTTTTGACTTTGAGCCTTTCTGCAAAGAGCGTGGGGTGAATGTGGTAACGCCGCTGATGGTATACCGCAAGCTGGCAAAACAATATAAGAATGTGGCGCTGATCGCGGCAAACAATCTGTCCAGCTACAACATTGACAAGACCTTCCTGGCGGCCAATCCGGAAATCATGGTGACCGGCCTCGGTATGCTGATGCTGGTACAGGCGATCGAAGCGGGTATGCCGCCTGCGGAAATGATGACGCATTTCGATTTCCGTGACCTGGCAGCATTCTTTGAGAAGTCGGGGGCGGAATGCTGGGTGCTCGGATGCACGCATTTCCCGTATTTCAAGGAGGAGCTTGCGAAGATTACCCGTCTGCCGCTGATTGATCCTGCGGATGAGATGTATGAGATTATGGTTGCCGACATGCGGAAATGATGAGTCCATCGAACTATAACTGGACAGAGCAATAAATAACCTGAGACAGACAAATGCTACCAGACCTGTTAATAGCAGGATCATGGTAGCATTTTAACGTTTTATGTCAACCAATATAGAAGATGATATTAAAATGTCAGGAAACACTCAGATGTTAATCCCTTTTCGGCTGCTTGGCCATTTATCATCAGCAGCAGGGCACCAGGGTGTTGGCCTGCGCTGCAAAGCGTGTACCGTAGGTAACAAAGAGCTCATAGAAATTCTCCTTGCCCATGGTGCTGACTTCCACCGGGCCGAAGTGAATGACGGGCTTTCCCTTGGAACCGCCGCCGGAATAGAGCATCATGCCGAAGACCAGGAGATGCTCCGCAATCCGCAGCATGGTGACATCCGCTCCGCCGTGGATATACTGTTCCGTGGCAAAGACGCCCGCCAGTTTGCCGGCGCCGTTAAGCTTGCCGCCCATTTTTTCCAGGAAGGTATAAAAATCCGCTGTGGGACCTGCCATATAGGTGGGGCAGCCAAAGATCAGCGCGTCGCTCTCCCGGACATAGGAAAGAGCTTCATTGGCAGCAGTATGGCCTGTTTCGTCTGTGAGTTCGGAAAGCTCGCTGAACAGGAAAGTTTTGGCTTCTGCGCCTTCCACTTTTTCAATACCTTCGGCAATATAGCTGGCCATCGTCTGTGTGTTTCCGGTTCTGGAATCGTAGATAATTGAAATTTTCATTGTAGGTACTCCTTATGTTATTTGATGAACTGTCATTTCCATAACAAAAACTTCCTGTACATTATTGCTTTTTCAACGTGTTTCACACCTTTTCGGTGTGGGAAGTTTCAGTTCCGTAAGTATATATTAACGCATTTCCTGTACCGGGTGTACTAAAACAGGCGCCTTTAATGAGAAAACTGCAGTGAATTTCCTATATACATGATCGCCTGAAGCATTTCCTCATCGGGGTCTTCTTCAGCCCAGATCTGCAGGCGGCAGCCGTAGATCCCGCCCTTCATGCGCTCGCTGACTGCCATCTGGCAGCAGAACCAGCGCCCGTCATTTTCATGGTAGAGCAGGCGCTGCCCATACATACCGTTGGCAAGCTGATAGTTTTCGAGACTGTAATCATGCCCGATGGCATATAACATCTCTTCCTCCATCAGATTCCTGTATTCATCGGTGCCGGTCATTACAGTGGCATAGATCCGGAATTTCCCGTCCCGGCTGACCAGGTCCGGTTCGCCCCATTCCCAGTCTTCATTCTCTTCAAAAAGATCTGCAGGATAGAGATATCTGGCATCAGAGTCGTCTATCAGGTAAAGCGCGGACGTATCACCATCCCAGAATTCCGGACCGGGGCCCATGCCGGGACTGTTCACTTCCGGCTCCAGTTCGAGCGCTTTCCACTCATAAGATATTTCCGCGCCCTCACATAGATAGGTATTATTGAAAATGTCCCGCAGGGCGATCTGCTGGTAAACGGATGAAAAATGGCCGCCGGTGAAACTTTCCACCGGTCGATCATCGAAGACCGTTATCCCCTCCCTTTCGTGAAAGAGGATGGGATCCTCATAGATATAGATCTTACTGCCGTCAGCGCGAAAGGCATAGAGCCGGATCTCATCGCCTTCCCGGAAGGGATGTACGCCCTTGTCCGGGGGCTGCAGGCCGGCGGAAATGTCGATCACGGAAGTACGCCGGGCAAAGGGCAGCACGGGTTCCCTGCGGTAACCCAGTACTTCAGGAATATAGGCACCGGGAAATGCTTCCTTATCCACCGTTCCATCGGGACGCAGCGCCTCTTCCGGAATCCTGTCCGCAAAGCACACCAGAATGCTGATGTCCCGGCCGTTCAGTTCCGCCGGGATCATGCCGAAGCTGTAGGGGCTGTCTTCTACATTGATCGTATAGTAGGCTTCATAATAGGGCACGATGCGGTCTTCCAGCTCCATCCAGAGACCGTCGAAAGCATAGTAGGGATCGCCGGTCTCCGTTATGGTATGCATCAGATTCTTGCAGCCCAGTTCAATGAGGCCGTATTCCTCCGTATCTACATAAAGAACATTTTCGATCTGGTCAATCAGCTTCCACTGTTCGCCCTTCAGGTCGATATACTGCAGCTGTTCTCCGAATAATTCCGCCTCCTTAAGCTGCAGGGTAGAAGGGTCGATATAGGTCTCCTCCATCAGGTCAACATTTTCCGGATGATACCAGGGTGCCTGCTTCACGTTCGCTGCTACCGGCTGGACATCTGCCCGCTCCTGCTCAGCTATTACAATACTCAGAAACTGATCAAAAAACTCAAAATAATTTCTGTCATAGCCGATCTGTTCCATCCATTCAGATACTTTTTCGTAACGGTCAGGAAGAAGATATGGAAAATAGAGAGCCAGACCGCCGCTGCGGCTGTCCATACTGCGTGTATAGAGGGTCATATCGGAAGCCGCTTTCCGCCATTCATCTGAAGCTGCGGTAAGAGAGGCCAGTATGGCGGAGCTGTTCTGCTGTCCGGTGCCGGTGCCGGCGCCGCCATTTCCCAGATAAGCGGCCAGCTGGTCCAGAAGGTCCAGGATATCCACCTGCTCATACATGCCGCCTCCATAGCTGCGCGCTTTGCTGCGGCTGAGGGAAAGGTCGGCATAGTTATTCTGCAAGGGCTCTGCAGCCGCTTCCAGGACGTTGGCAACGGCACTTCGGAGCGCCGGCAATTTTGAAAGATCCAAAACGGCCAGTGTACTGTTATCATAGGGAGTGGAATCGGGGTCATCTACGAAATCGTCCACAATCCGCTTGCCCAGCTTTTCCATTTCCACGCCGGGCTGTGCAGCCAGCAGGGACAGGAAGTTTACATAATTCCAACCGTTGGCAGGCTCGGTTTCTTCCGAACAGATAAGATAATCAGCCCATCCCTCCAGCGCGGAGGCAACCTCCACCGTGCTCATCAGGCATGCGTCAAATCCGATAAAGGTGAAATGCTTCCCTGCTTCCTGCAGAGCTTCCTGCAGGTCACAGATTTCCAGCATGACAGATTCGTAGTTTTCATCCATGCCGTAGCCCATCAGGGTTCCGGCCCCGTGGTTCCAGAGGATCAGGGCGCTGCGGTCCGCCGGGCAGAGGTCTGCGCCCCAGCGGATGAAGTCTGCAAGAGAGCCGGCGTCGGACATATTGATGACGCCCAAATCATCCTGCAGCTCCAATTTGCCATCCTTCACAAGAAAGCGGCGGCAGGCATTGCCAGGGCCGGCTTCTTCATTTTCCCAGGAAATGGCGCCGCCGGTCTGTACAGCGATCTTAAGCTGCGGAGAAGACTGGGCGGCCAGTATTTCCCCGAGATCTGCCGATGCGGCTCCGCCCATGGATTCCAGGTCGGAACCAATCATGTATACCAGCAGGGAAAATGTAGAATGATCCTCCGCATCTTTTTCAAAGACCGGGGCTTCCGTTGCCGGAGGAGCTGCAGTCTGCGCCGTGGCTGAGGGGGACCCTGACGGGCCATTGCCTCCTTTTCCGCATGAACAGAGCAGACCCATTGTGAGCAACAGAATGAAAGCCGTTTTCCATGAAGTCAGGACAGCGGCCCGGGACGCAAAACGAATGGAAGATAATACTTTTTTCTGAAAACGGATCAATGACCAATCCTCTTATTTCTTTATAAAAAGCTATGTACTATGGTCAGATAACATATTCAGTATATCATTGCTGCTTTTGAGCGGCAATTGCCTAAAAGGATGGAAAACTGCAAATGTACAGGCAGTGGCAGGACTGCGCCAAAATGTTTTTTTTGAAGAACAGGGCAGGAATGATAAGGGTATTATCATAAAAATGGCATATAATATTCACAATGGCACACAATCAGCAATATGCTGTAAGAGTGAATATTCCTATAATGGAACAGGTTTTATGGATTGAATAATTCAAGGAGGTACTGATGAGAAAGAGAACTATTCCCGCAATACTGGCACTGGGGCTGGCTGCTGCTTTGGCATTGCCCTGTACTCTGAGGGCGGATGCGGCAGTTGCAACTCCGTCTGACTATCCGAAGGACGGCTGGATTGAAGAAGGCGGCGACTGGCGTTTTTATGAAGAAGGCGATTACGTCTGCGACATGTGGCAGATAAAGGATGGCGAGTATGTTTATCTGGATGAGAACGGATACATCGCCAGAAATATTGCCGTCGAAGACGGAAGCATCCTTTATTACATGGATGCGGACGGACATAGAACCGCTGACAGTTGGGTTGAGCTTGACAATGGATGGGCCTACTTTGATGAAAACGGCGAAGCGGTTTCCGGCCAGAAAAAGACGATCGACGGGAAAATGTATATTTTCGATGATATCGGTGAGAAGGGCAGGCTGAATCCCGTAGTCCTGAAAGGCTTTGTCAGAAGAACAGACTATGGATTTGAGGAAATCAATGACTGGGAGGATGCGGTTCTCGCAGCGGATTATTACTGCGGTTCGGTGAGTGCGGAAAGCTATAAGGACAATGCTGTCTATACCGGATGGCTTCTTTATAAGGACAAACTGATTGCATCCGGGTATGATGCCCTGGAGGAAATCTGGTTCTACTTCAAATCGAGCGGAAAAAAAGCCGCTGCAGAGACAATAACGAATAACGGCAGAAAGCATTCTCTTGATGAGAACGGCGTTCTGATCCTTGGGGATCTGCATGTAAAGTATTATCCTTCCAGGGACAATACCAACCACTCCAACAGTCAGTATTATAACTCCGGAGCGGAGGACGCCCTCTATGAAAAGCCCACCCGGAAGCTGTTAGAGGAGTATCCTGAAGATAAATATACTTTCCTGTACTGGGAGGATGAAGAAGGCAATCAGTACAAGATCGGCGATGAAGTGAAGGCCTCCATGATCGTTTACGGTGTCTGGGAAGAAATCGGCAAGAAGCAGGATGAGGAGCAGACCACTCCGGTAGATGGCAAGCAGGGCGGTAATACGCCTTCCGGCAGCAGTTCCAATAAAAATGAAACCAGCACCAATGTGAGAACAGTAGGAGTTGGTGATTATGTGACCACTTCCGCGCTGTCCGGTCTGAGTGTGGGCAATGATGTCTCCGGCCCGTATACCAGCGGCAGATGGCAGCAGTCCAAAGACGGCACCTGGAACTTCAAGGATGTGTCCGGAAAGGATTACCATGATGAGTGGGCTTATGTGTTTACGCCCTATTCAACTACCTCAGAGAAAGCCCGCTGGTTTGTATTCGATGAGAACGGCAAGATGCGCACCGGCTGGTTTACCGATAAGGACGGCCGTACATATTATCTCAATCCCGATCCCGCAAAGGGTGTGGAAGGCGAGATGATGACCGGCTGGGTAGAGATCGGCGGCATCTGGTATTACTTCAATCCGAACCCCGACGGAACCCGCGGAAGCCTGCTGAGAACCTCCAACACCAACCCGTTTTAAAAAATATCGTAATTGTCCTGGACAGTTACGATTTGTACAAAAATTAAACCACAAAATCCCCGGCGGATTCGGTACAATGAAGTCAGAACTTTGAGCAGTACCGGCAATGAAGCCTGGGGCGGCATTACGATCGCATGCCTGCGCATTCATTTGCCCGGCATGCGATTTTTTGCGCTGAAAGGCGCAGTTTAAAGAATGATGAGAGGGCAAAACAATGGGCACAGTTGATTTGACCAGATACGGAATTACAGGTACCAAGGAACTGATTTACAATCCTTCTTATGAAAGGCTGTTTGAAGATGAAATGGATCCGTCCCTGACGGGATATGACAAGGGCCAGCTTACCGAGCTTGGCGCCGTCAATGTCATGACCGGCGTGTATACCGGCCGCTCGCCCAAAGATAAATTCATTGTCATGGACGAAACCTCGAAGGATACTGTATGGTGGACCACACCGGAGTATCCCAATGACAACCATCCGGCTTCACAGAAGGCCTGGGAAGCCTGCAAGGAAATTGCCTTAAAGCAGCTTTCCGGTAAGAAGCTCTATGTTGTGGATGCCTTCTGCGGCGCCAACAAGGATACCCGCATGGCGGTCCGTTTTATTATGGAAGTAGCCTGGCAGGCACATTTTGTCCGCAATATGTTCATCCAGCCGACGCCGGAAGAGGAAGCGGCCTTCGAGCCTAACTTCATTGTCTACACCGCCTCCAAGGCCAAGGTGGACAATTATGAGGAGCTGGGTCTGCATTCCGAGACCGCAGTGCTGTTCAATGTTACCAGCCGCGAGCAGATCATTCTCAATACCTGGTACGGCGGCGAGATGAAGAAGGGTATGTTCTCCATGCAGAACTACTTCCTGCCGCTCAGGGGCATTGCCTCCATGCACTGCTCCGCCAATACCGACATGGAAGGAAAGAACACCGCGGTCTTCTTCGGACTTTCCGGCACCGGCAAGACTACCCTTTCCACCGATCCCAAGCGTCTGCTGGTCGGCGATGACGAGCACGGCTGGGACGACAACGGCGTCTTCAACTTGGAGGGCGGCTGCTATGCCAAGGTCATCAATCTGGACAAGGACGCGGAACCGGATATCTACGGCGCGATCCGCCGGGATGCCCTTCTGGAAAATGTTACCGTCGATGAGAACGGCGTGTGTGATTTCGCTGACAAGTCCGTGACGGAGAACACCCGCGTGTCCTATCCGATTGAGCATATTGACAAGATCGTCAAGAAGGTCAACGGCATTTCCTCAGGCCCGGCAGCAAAGAATGTGATCTTCCTGTCGGCAGATGCTTTCGGTGTACTGCCGCCGGTTTCCATCCTGACCCCGGAACAGACCCAGTATTATTTCCTGTCCGGTTTTACTGCCAAGCTGGCAGGCACCGAGCGCGGCATTACCGAGCCGGTTCCCACATTCTCCTCCTGCTTCGGACAGCCCTTCCTGGAGCTGCATCCGACCAAGTATGCGGAGGAACTGGTTAAAAAGATGGCAGCCAACGGCGCCCGCGCATTCCTGGTCAATACCGGCTGGAACGGTACCGGCAAGCGTATTTCCATCAAGGATACCCGCGGCATCATTGACAACATTCACAACGGCGAGATCCTGAAGGCACCTACCAAGGTGGTTCCTTATTTCAATCTTGAGGTTCCTACGGAGCTGCCCGGAGTGGATTCCAAGGTACTGGATCCGAGAGATACCTATGAGGATCCTGCTGTCTGGGAAGAGAAGGCAAAGGATCTGGCGGGACGCTTCATCAAGAACTTCGTCAAGTATGAAACCAATGACGCCGGCAAGGCGCTGGTGGCAGCAGGACCGCAGCTGTAAAAAGCGCTGCAGCTTCATTAAAAGCTTTGTGCGGCGGTATTCACAGGTCTAAGCATTACAGCAGTATCAGCAGATAAGGCATCAAAGGCGCTCCGGGATGGTCCGGGGCGTCTTTTTGGTTGGAAAAATGATGAAAAGCCGTTAATTTACTAACAATTCTTTATTTTTCAGATTTTTGTGATAATATAGTACAGGCTGAATGAGGAATACCGCTGATTCCGGCAGGAAATGCGCCGGAGGATGCACAATAAGGGTCATGCCGGCTGCGGCTGACAAGAAACAGAAAAAACAGCGAGGTAGAAGGATTGGCACAGTACCCATACAAAACCAGAGAAGGCGGCGCAACAGTAACTGTATTCGTTCCCTACGACTGCAATAACCATTGTCCGTTCTGCATAAATAAGGAAGAATACAGTGATATGACAGGGTTTTCCCTGGAAAAGATCTGTGACAGCATCAGGACGATGGATGAGATTACGCCCTACTGTGATTTTGTGTTTACGGGCGGAGAGCCTATGGCAAATCTCGAGTCCCTGCAGGTTATGCTGGACTGTATTCCCACTACGCACCGGGTGTTTATCAATACCACTTTCCCGGTACAGAACGAATACAGCGCGGATGACATGATTGCTTTTACCGAACGCAATAAAGACAAGATCACCTGCATCAACATTTCCCGGCACCTTGTTAAATATGTGGAGGAGTCACCCGACGATGTGATTGCGCGGATCGCGACCAAAAAGCGCGTGAACTGCGTGCTGTACAAGAAATATCCGAAGGAGAAGCTGCAGGAATATGCCGACCGCTTCGTGGAATACGGCATTCCGGTACAGTTCCGCTATGACTATACGGAGACCACACCGGAAAACCTGTATGAGCAGGACAATGATCCCATTCTCCAGGACCTCAAGCATTACTTCAATTATAAAGGCCTGGACGGCTGCCGCATGCGCAACGGGTTCCATTTTGAGTATAAGGGCTTGCATATGACCTATCACAAGACGCTGCCCTACTCCACGATTATTGAGGAAGGGCCGGACGGGGTAACCTACGCAATTCTGTATGATATTATCATCAAGCAGAACGGCGATATCCATTCGGACTGGACCGGGGTAATGATGGATGTGGACGCTTACCGTCATGTGGTGTTTGAACCAAATGACAATAAGCTGATAGAGGGCGTGAACGATTTCTGATGACGTCTGGAGCAATAAAAGAACGGGGTGAGCGGCTTTGAGCCGGCACCCCGTTTTCTGTTACCGTTGCTGTGAAGTATGTAAAATGCTGCGTCAGTGCTTTTCGGCGGATGTTTTTTTGACGGCCTGCCCCTGTCCGGGCAGGTCCACATCATCGTCGATGGAAATGGCGCTGTCCTCCACTTTGGAACGCGGCATATCCTTCTTGCTGATGAAGAAATATTTGCGGATGGCGAAGAGAATGCCTATCGCCGCCACGCCGACCAGGATTTCCCACATGTGCAGCTTCTGCAGGATCAGCTCCCTCGTAATCGCCAGGGAAAGGACTTCCACGATGGAATCCAGGGTCTGGTGGAGCAGCACATGGACAAGCTCAATAGCGATAATGACATTGATGACATATTCCAGGAAATGAATGAGGCTTTCGGAGCCTTCATCTATCAGCACGCCGAACTGGCCGGGAATGCTGACCATGGTCAGCACAATGGCTACAATAATTGTGAGCGCCACCAGATATTGCAGATAACCGGAAACCCGGTACAGGAATGTCTTGGCGCTTTCCAACAGCCGGTCGGCCTTAGTTTCATTATTTTTATATTCGCTGGTCATAGTTATCCCTCGTTTCTTGCGAAATGGCCTGCTCTCATCTATAATGATTGATGAAATTATAACATAGTTTTTTCATACACGAAAGCACCAAACAGCGCGAAGCTAATATGTATTGCGGTGCTTTCTCCGGGCTCATGAAAAATAAAAGGGAATGAAAGCTTATGAAATGGAAGAAATATACGATTCATACAACAACGGAAGCGGAGGATATTGTCAGCCTGATGCTGAATGAACTCGGCGTGGAGGGTGTGCAGATTGAAAACAATGTCCCGCTTTCCGACGCCGACACAAAAGGGATGTTCATCGACATCCTGCCGGAGCTGGGTGAAGATGACGGCACTTCACGCGTCAGCTTTTTCCTTCATTTAGAGGAAAATGACGGCGCAGAAAGCGGCAGCAGTACAGCCGCGGCGGCTGCCGAAGCCGGGAATGCCGCCGGGAATCCGGACAATGCCGCCGTGACTGGGGCGTGCGACAATTCGTATACTATTGCGGATAAGATCTGGACGGAAACAGAGATCGGGGAACTCCTTGCAAAGGTCCGGGAAGGCCTTGAGGAAATCGCCGCCTATGCCGACATCGGCGAAGGCCGGATTGAAGAAGGCGTTACGGAAGATGCGGACTGGAGGGATAACTGGAAGCAGTATTTCAAACCGATTCAGGCGGGCAGTTTCCTGATTAAGCCCACCTGGGAAGATATTCCCAATGAAGTGGCGGCAGAAGCTGCCATCGGCGCGCTCAAGGTAATTGAGATCGATCCGGGCACAGCTTTTGGCACAGGCTCTCATGAGACGACACAGCTGTGCCTTAAAGCAATTGAAAAATATGTGGGCGCAGCCGACGGAGCAGGCGTGGGAACAACCGCCGGCGCGCGCATGCGCGTACTGGATGTGGGTACGGGAAGCGGTATTCTCGGAATCGCCGCGCTGAAAGAAGGAGCAGCCTACTGCATGGCCACGGAAGTGGATGAGATGTGCGAGAGCTCCATTATGGATAATATCGGATTCAACGATATAACGGAAAATGAATTTGAACTGCTGATCGGAAACATTATTGACGACCCGGCTGTTCGCCGGGTGGTGCATGAAGCGGCCCCGGAGGGCTTTGATATTGCCATCGCCAATATCCTGGCACCGGTCATAGTCATGCTGGCAGGCAAAGGGCAGATCGACAGTTTCGTAAAGGCCGGAGGCATTTTCATCACCTCAGGAATTATCGATACGAAGGAAGCAGAAGTAACAGAGGCTTTCCAAAGCAATCCGGCCTGGGAGATCCTGGAAATCAATCACCAGGGTGAATGGGTGAGCGTGGTCGCAAGGCGGCATTGAAGCTTATACATCAGGAAATATAAACCTTCTGTTCAAAAGTTACTGAAATAAGTATGAAAACGAATGCGGATGTTCCGGCGCTGCTGCAGCAATATGCCGGAGCTTTGAAAACAAGAAGCCATGAGGCGCATAAAGGTACATACGGACGGCTGCTGATCCTGGCGGGAAGCCCGGGCATGGCGGGAGCGGCATATCTGGCGGGCCTGGCGGCGTTTCGCTGCGGCATCGGGATGGTAAAATACCTGGGGCCTGAATGCAACCGCCCGGTTTTGCAGACCCTGCTGCCGGAGGCAATGTATGAAAGCCTGCCTGAAACTGCCGGAGGCTGCTCATTGGAGACATACCGCGAAAGGCTCATGGAAAGCATTTCCTGGGGCGATTATATGATCCTGGGACCGGGACTTTCCAGATCGGCAGAGGCGAAGCGGCTGGTCAGAACGCTTTTTACTCCCGCAGCAGGAGAAATCCTGCGTCAGAAGAAGCTGATCATAGTGGATGCGGATGCGCTGAATATTATGGCAGAACACGGCCTGGATCCCGGACGGCTCGGACCGGCAGCTGTCATTACGCCGCACATTGTGGAAATGAGCCGGCTTTGCGGCATTTCCCCTAAGAAAACAGAGGAGCGGCAAAATGAAATCGCTGCGGAGTACGCTAAAGCACATGGAGTTGCCGTGGTACTGAAAAGCGCAAGGACGGCAGTTTCTGCCGGAGATGATTTCTGGCTGCTGGACAGCGGGTGCGGTGCCATGGCCAAAGCCGGCAGCGGGGATGTACTCTGCGGATTCATTGCGGGGATTACTGCTGTGGCAGCAGCGGCGGCAGAAACAGTTAAAACGAATACAGATGAAGCAGGTCCGGATAAGGCGGCTGTACCGCTGGCTGAAAACAGCCTGGCCATGAAGGAAATCCTGGGAGACACCCTGCCCCTGGCAGTCCATCTGCATGGGAGAGCCGGATGCATTGCCGCCGGCCATAAAGGCGAGCACAGCATACTGGCCCGTGATATTGCGGAAGCAGCAGGAGAGGCGCTGGCGGAAGCCGCGGAATAAAGACTGAGGAGGAAAGGAACGGTTATGGGCATCCCTATAGAGACCGTGAAAACAAATGCTTTTGAAATGGAGTATTTTAAGTTCGGCAGGGGCAGCAAAAACCTGGTGATCCTGCCGGGCCTGAGCGTACAGAGCGTAATGGGCCTCGCGGATGCGGTGGCGGAGGCGTATCAGGAACTGACAGAAGAGTTTACCATTTATCTGTTTGACCGCAGGAAGCAGCTGCCGCCGGAATACACTGTGCGGGATATGGGACTGGATACGGCAGAAGCGATCCGGCAGACCGGACTTCATGATATCTGCCTGTTCGGAACCTCCCAGGGGGGAATGATTGCGCTGACCATAGCCATTGAGCATCCGGAACTGGTACATAAGCTGGTGGTGGGCTCTTCTTCAGCGCATCTTGCAGAGGAACAGTACGAAACCATAGAAGAATGGATCCGGCTGGCAAAGGAAGGAGACGCGGAAGGACTGTACCTGGCATTCGGACAAAGAGTTTACCCGCCGGCGGTTTTTGAACAGTGCCGGGAAATGCTGGCATCCGCGGCAAAAACCGTGACAAAGAAAGAACTGGAGCACTTTGTGATCCTTGCGGAAGGGATGCGCGGTTTTGACGTTACAGAAGGCCTGGCCGGAATTCAGTGCCCGGTGCTTGCCATCGGGGATTTTGAAGACGCGGTGGTGGATGCGGATGCCACGATGGAGATTGCGGAAAAGCTGGAGAAAAAACCGGATTTCCGCCTGTTTATGTATATCGGGTACGGGCATGCGGCTTACGACCTTGCCCCGGACTACAAAAAGCGGATTCTGGATTTCCTGCGTTGAAGAGGCCCTTTTTTAAATCTGCTTTACGGAGCATATACAATTAATGTACAAAAATTGATAATAGGGAAAAAACTTCCCGATTCGGCTTGAATATTGTCGAAAAGGGAAGTATTATTTTATTTCAACATGTATATTAAAAATTTTAATAAACGATCAGAGCAGCTTATAGAACGGTTTTCATGAAAATGTTCCGGCTGCGGAAGGAGGAGAAATGAGCAGAGTTTATAATTTCAGCGCAGGCCCCGCGTGCCTGCCTGTACCGGTGCTTGAGGAAGTCAGGGACGAGATGCTGGAGTACGGAAGTTCCGGCATGTGTGTGATGGAGATGAGTCACCGGTCCAAGGACTTTGAAAATATTCTCCATGATACGGAGCAGACTCTCCGTGACCTGATGCAGATCCCGGACAATTATAAGGTGCTGTTCCTGCAGGGAGGCGCGTCCCAGCAGTTTGCGGCGATTCCCATGAACCTGATGCGCAACCGGGTCATTGATGTGATCAATACAGGCAACTGGACCAAGAAGGCAATCCAGGAAGCCAGGATTTTCGGCCAGGTCAATGTTATTGCCTCCTCTGAGGACAGGACATTCTCCTATATCCCTGATCTGGAGAACCTGCAGATTTCAGAAGACGCGGACTACGTTTATATCTGCCAGAACAACACGATTTACGGTACCCGCTATCCCAAGCTGCCGGACACGAAGGGCAAGCTGCTGGTATCCGATGTTTCTTCCATGTTCCTGTCAGAGCCGGTGGACGTATCGAAGTACGGCGTGATCTATGCGGGCGTCCAGAAGAATGCCGGCCCGGCGGGCCTGGTGGTCTCGATTATCCGGGAAGACCTGATTACGGACGATGTGCTTCCGGGAACCCCCACTATGCTGAAGTGGAAGACCCAGGCGGACAATGACTCCATGTACAACACGCCGAATACCTGGGCCATCTATGTATGCGGCAAGGTGTTCAGATGGATTAAGGAGCTGGGCGGCCTGACTGCCATGAAGGCAATCAATGAGAAGAAGGCGGCGCTGCTGTATGATTATCTGGACCAGAGCAGGCTGTTCAAGGGCACGGTTGAGAAGAATTCCCGCTCCATCATGAATGTACCTTTCATCACAGGCGACGCTGAACTGGACAAGGCATTCATTGCGGACTGCCAGGCAGCCGGGATCAGGAATATCAAGGGGCACCGTTCCGTGGGCGGCATGCGGGCATCCATCTATAACGCAATGCCCATCGAAGGAGTGCAGGCGCTTCTTGATGTGATGGAGCAGTTTGAGAAGGCACATGCCTGAGCGGATAAGTAATCAATAATAAACAACCGGTCCTGAAGGATCATATAAGATCCCGGTCCTGACGGCGTCCCGGAAGACGCGGGCCGGGGCGGACAGTATAAATGGAGAGAAGCAATTATGAAAAACAGAATCATTCACCTTTTGAACAATATCAGCCCCTATGGCCTTCGGGATTTCCGCGAGGGCTATACCACCACCAGCAATTTTGCAGAAGCCCACGGCGCCCTGGTGCGTTCCGCGGATATGCACGATATGGAGTTCCCGCCGTCGCTGAGGGCCATTGCCCGTGCAGGCGTGGGCGTGAATAACATTCCCCTGGACAGGTGCGCGGAACAGGGCATCGTTGTCATGAATACGCCGGGCGCTAATGCCAACGGCGTCAAGGAGCTGGTAGTGGCCGCCCTGATGATGGCGTCCAGAGATATTGTGGGCGGTATCGAATGGGTTAAGGACAACGCGGATGATCCGGATATTGCCGCAAAGGTGGAAAAAGCAAAAAAAGCTTTTGCTGGCAATGAAATCCTCGGAAAGAGCATCGGCGTGATCGGCCTGGGCGCTATCGGCGTGCAGGTGGCCAATATCTGCGCTTACCTGGGCATGACGGTATACGGCTATGACCCGTATATTTCCGTAGGCTCCGCCTGGAGACTGAAGAGAGAGATCAAGCATATCGAAACACTGGACGAACTGTTTGAAAAGTCGGATTACATTACCGTTCATGTCCCGGCTATCGACGCCAACAAGGATATGCTCAACAGCTTTACCTTTGCCAAGATGAAGAAGGGCGTGAAGATTCTCAATTTCTCCCGTGACTTCGTGGTCAATGACGATGACATTGCCCAGGCACTGGAAGACGGACAGGTATCCAAATATGTTACCGATTTCGCCAATCCCAAGACGGTCCGTATGAAGAATACGGTAGTCATTCCCCATCTGGGCGCTTCCACGGAAGAATCCGAGGACAACTGCGCGCTGATGGCGGTGCGCCAGCTGCAGAACTATCTGGACAACGGCAATATTAAGAATTCAGCCAATTATCCGGATATGGATGCCGGTGTCTGCCGCGTGGAATCCCGTATTGCCTGCCTGCACCGCAACGCTCCCAACATGCTGGGCCAGCTGACAGCGATCATGGGCGAGGCAGACATCAATATCGCAAACATGCAGAACGCCAGCCGCGGCAAATATGCTTATACCCTGATGGACATCGATACCCGGATTACGGATGAAGCGCTGGAGAAGATCCGCGCTATCAACGGCATGCTGAGGGTGAGAATTGTAAAATAAGCTTTCCGGAGGTTTTATTTGAAATAGGCTTCAAAATGATTACGAAAAGCTGTGTGAAGCTTGATTTAAAGGCTGTGCGGTCACTGATTGCACAGCTTTTGCCTTTATGGTAGTATGAAAACCGGCGGAAGCAAGGCGCGGACGAAGCCGGAATACAGACGTTTTTGATAAATTTTGACATTCGGGAAAGGAAGTATTATTGCATGGCAGATATCAGACCGTTCAGGGCAGTACGGCCGGCCGGGGAAATGGCGGCGAAGACAGCAGCCCTTCCCTATGATGTGTATTCCCGTGAAGAAGCAGCGGAGGCAGTGAAGGGGAATCCTCTCAGCTTCCTGAATATTGACAGGCCGGAAACCATGTTCGAAGCCGGGCATGATATGTATGCGGAAGAAGTGTACCGGGCGGCGGCAGACCTTTACGGGCGCCAGAAGGCGGAAGGCATTTACAGGCAGGATGCAAAGCCCTGCTTCTATATCTATGAAGAGACCATGGACGGCCGCAGACAGACGGGCATAGTGGCACTGAGTTCAGTCGATGATTACCTTAACGGGGTCTGCAAAAAGCATGAGAATACAGTGGAAGCCAAGGAACTGGACCGCATCCGCCATGTGGACGCGCTTTCCGCCCAGACAGGGCCGATTTTCCTGAGCTATCACGGAAGGCCGGAGATCAATGCCGCGGTAGCGGCCTGGAAAGAGCGGGAACCGGAGTATGATTTTGTCAGTGAGGACGGGATCGGGCACCGGGTTTGGGCGGTGGATGACGAGACGGTTATTGCCGCGCTGACCAGGGCATTTGCCTCACTGGAAGCTACATATATTGCGGACGGCCACCACCGGGCGGCATCAGCCGTCAAGGTGGCGCTGAAGCGCCGGGCAGCGCATGGGGAACAGAAGGAAAACCGGGAAGAAAACCCGAAGGAGTATGACTATTTTCTCAGCGTCCTTTTCCCGGATGAAGAACTGAAGATACTGGATTACAACAGAGTTGTCAAAGACCTGAACGGCCTGGGTGTGGAGGAGTTTCTGGAAGCGCTGGAGGAGAAATTCGAAATCCGCATGACTTCCCTCCATTGCGCGGAGAAAGACGCGGAAGAGCTGCTGCGGCCGCGGGGAAAATATGAATTCGGAATGTACCTGAACGGGCACAGTTACAGGCTGAAGGCAAGGCAGGAAATCCTGGATGCGATTGCCGGGGACCCGGTGCGGTCACTGGATGTTTCTGTGCTGCAGGAGGAAATCCTGGGACCGCTGCTCGGAATCAAAGACCCGAGAACCAGCCCCCGCATAAAATTCATCGGCGGCATCCGCGGCCTTGGAGAGCTGGTACGGACAGCGGACCGGTTCAGCGCAGCCTTTTTGAGGGAGGAGAGTCCGGATGCAAAAATCCCCGAAACAGGCGCCACAGGCACGGCGGTGGCATTTGCCCTGTATCCGACATCCATTCAGGAATTATTCAGCGTGGCGGACGCAGGCCTTCTGATGCCCCCCAAGTCCACCTGGTTTGAGCCGAAGCTGCGCAGCGGCCTGTTTATACATGAGTTTGAGAGGTAAGCCGGGAGGAAGCTTTCATGCATCATTTCTTTATTGAAGCGGGAGACATTGCCGACGGCAGCATTTTCCTGAAAGAAGACAATTATAATCATGCGGTCAATGTGCTCCGCCTGAGAATCGGCGAAAGGATTATGGTCAGCGATCCGGAGGGCGTGGATTATCTCTGCAGCGTCGCGGAAATCTGCAGGAGCGAACAGGATGCCTGGCTCCGCGCGGCCATCGGGGAAACCTGCGGGGACAACCATGAGCTGCCCTCTGAGGTTGTGCTGTTCCAGTGCCTGCCCAAGGCGGACAAAATGGAACTCATTATACAGAAGGCTGTGGAACTGGGAGTGACGTCTATTGTCCCGGTGCAGTCCAAAAACTGTGTGGTGAAACTGGATGATAAAAAAGCGGAGAGTAAGATTAAGAGATGGCAGGCCATTGCGGAAAGCGCCGCAAAACAGTCTAAACGGAGTGTGGTTCCTGTGGTGGAGGACGTTCTGAGTTTTCCGGAAGCAGTACGCCGGCTGGAGGGCTTTGACGTTAAAATGATCCCTTATGAAGATGAAAAAGGCCTCACAACGATGTGTGAGGCGATCATCAGTTTCGTGCCGGGCCGGCGCATAGGCGCGATCATCGGGCCCGAGGGAGGCTTCGACCCGCTGGAGGTCAGCCTGGCAAAGCGTCACGGCATTCTGCCGGTTTCCCTGGGAAAACGTATTTTAAGGGCGGAAACGGCCGCCATTTCCATCCTGAGCCTGATCATGATCCGGCTGGAGATTGCCGCGGAGCAGGGGCTTTTGATGGAGGAATGAGGCGTAAACCGTCATGAAAGACCCGCCCGCCGGACGGCATGAAAGGCCAGTCTGCCGAATGGGCGGACGATGGCTTACCGCTTGAAAAGCCCTGCCAGCGGGGAAACGACATTGTTCAGGTCCTGGATGGATTTGTTGAGGGTTTCAATATCAATCTCGCTGAAGCTCTGGATGGATTGGGAAACCTTCTCGTCATTCTCCTCCACAAGCGTTTTTACATCAGCAACCATTTCATCGATTTCTTCCAAAGATTGTTGTGCCTGCACGACAATCTTTTCTATTTCATCGATCGTATTGTCCGCTTTGGTCACGGTGGCATTGAGCCGGGTCATGGTGTCGTTGGTCTTCTGCATGGTGGCAAAGGCGCGGGGCACCAGAATGGCGGTCGCTGCAGCGACGATCACCACCAGCAGGAAATGGCAGACTGCGCTGAACCTGGCCGCATTCAGCTGTTTTTTCTGACTTTTAAGAAGCTCTTCCAAGAGACACCTCCTGTGAAATACAAATTTCAGGCATTGTCATTATGAATATATAAAGCAGTACCTGCATATCATTATTGTTTACCAGTATACCATTATCAGCGGAAAAAGGAAAATGCAAATCATGCTGAAGAGTCGGTTATGCCAATCTGATTGATGATTGATTTCACAGCGGCGGGAATGGTATACTGATAAAGACGGATTAGCGGTAAACAGGCGGACCACCATTGCTTTGGACAGACGGGCGATGGCTCACTGTTTTGCCGGGACTCCGGAAATATGTGAATGTATTTTTATGAATGTAAATAAAAAGGAGTGGTCAAGATGGGACTTGTAACAACGACGGAGATGTTTGAAAAGGCCTATAAAGGCGGTTATGCCATCGGAGCTTTCAATGTCAACAATATGGAAATCGTGCAGGGCATCACGGAAGCCTGCCAGGAAGAAAAGGCACCTGTAATTCTGCAGGTCAGCAAGGGCGCGAGAGCCTACGCCAACCCGGTTTATCTCAGGAAACTGGTGGAAGCTGCCGTAGAATGCTGCCCGGACATCCCCATTGCGCTGCATCTGGATCACGGCCCTGATTTTGAAACCTGCAAATCCTGTATCGACGGCGGATTTACTTCTGTCATGATTGACGGTTCCAGCAAGTCGTTTGAGGACAATATCGCCCTGACCCGCCAGGTGGTGAAATATGCCCATGCTCACGGCGTGGTTGTCGAGGCAGAGCTGGGCGTGCTGGCCGGCATTGAGGATGAGGTTAAGGTTTCCGCGGAGGATTCCTCCTACACCCGTCCCGAGGAAGTGGAAGAGTTTGTGACCCGCACCGGCTGCGATTCCCTGGCCATTGCCATCGGCACAAGCCACGGCGCATACAAGTTCAAACCCGGCACGAACCCGCAGCTTCGCTTTGACGTACTGCATGAGTGCGAAAAGCGCCTGCCCGGATTCCCGATCGTACTGCACGGCGCTTCCAGCGTGCCCCAGGAATTTGTTGCCCTGATCAATAAGTTCGGAGGCGCAATGCCCGGCGCCATCGGCGTCCCGGAGGACCAGCTGAGAGAAGCGGCACGTTCCGCTGTCTGCAAAATCAATATTGACTCCGATCTGCGCCTGGCCATGACGGCTTCCATCCGTCAGTTTATGGCGGAGCATCCGGACAAGTTTGACCCCAGAGAGTACCTGAAGCCGGCACGCGCCAACATCAAGGAAATGGTGCGCCATAAGCTGATCGACGTACTGGGCTGCGCAGGCAAGGCCTGATATTAAAGAAAGAAACGCTACGCGGGCTGACCGGGATAAGGCAGCCCGCATTTTCGGAAAAAAACGGAGGATATACCCATGGGTGAGGTATTGAGAGGTTCACTGATCATCGGACAGTCCGGCGGCCCCACCGCCGTGATCAACGCCAGTGCGTACGGCGTGATCCGTACGGCGCTGGACGCGGACTGCATTACAAAAGTATACGGCGCACACTACGGTATTAAGGGCGTGCTCGCAGACAGGCTTTATATCATGGACGAAGAGGACAGAGAGGATCTGGACAAGCTTATGTATACGCCTTCCTCAGCCCTCGGATCCTGCCGCTACAAAATGAAGGACCCGGATGTGGATGATACGGATTACAAGCGCATTCTGGAGATTTTCAAAAAGTATGACGTCCGTTATTTCTGCTACAACGGCGGCAACGATTCCATGGACACCTGCAACAAGATTTCCAAATATATGAGGCGGGTGGGCTATAACTGCCGCATTATGGGCGTACCTAAGACCATTGACAACGACCTTTACGGGACAGATCATTGCCCCGGCTTCGGATCCGCGGCCAAATACATCGCAACGTCCGTAATGGAGGTTGCCAGGGATACCGTGGTATATGATATGGGCGTCGTAACCATTATCGAATGCATGGGCCGCCATGCGGGCTGGCTGACAGCAGCCGCGGCTCTGGCCAACTCCGGCATTCACTGCTGCGACTATATCTATCTGCCGGAGCGTGATTTTGATATGGAGCAGTTCCTGAAAGATGTGGAGCGCTGCTATAAGGACAAGGGCAACTGCATTGTGGCGGTTTCTGAAGGCATTCATTATGCGGATGGTTCGTTTGTATCCGAAGCAAAAACTTCCGCAACAGACGGTTTCGGGCATGCCCAGCTGGGCGGCCTGGCAGCCATGCTGGCGGCAATTGTCAAGGACCGCCTTGGCGTAAAGACCCGCGGCATCGAATTGAGCCTGCTGCAGCGATGTGCTGCCCACTGCGCTTCCAAAACCGATATAGAGGAAGCCTTTGAGGCCGGCAAGGCAGCAGTGGAGGCTATGCTTGCAGGCGAAACCGATAAGATGGTGGGCTTCGAATGTGAACGCTCCGCAGCATTGGACGGCAGTGGATACATTTGCCGTACCAAGCTCTTCCCGTTGGATATGGTAGCCAATTATGAGAAGAAGGTTCCTCAGGAATGGATTAACGAGGCAGGCAATGATGTCCTCGGAGGTTTTATCAACTACGCCATGCCGCTGATCCAGGGCGAGACGCCGATGCAGAAGGTCAACGGCCTGCCGGATTTCGCTGTGCTGAAGAGAGTGTTTGCGTAAAGCAGGGCAGAGGTCCGGCCG
>JAEEGL015713613.1_pt1 | contig 27114 bp, 24 predicted proteins | sample 9134231 | NCBI WGS metagenome assembly JAEEGL01 (sample SAMN16246548, study PRJNA631951) | gut metagenome | biome: gut microbiome; feature: rumen; material: fiber-attached | host: Bos | place: Iran: Karaj | collected 2018-10 | reverse complement strand
AGCTTGTCGGTGGCCAGCTTCCTCTAGTTATTAGCTTCGAGGCCTTCTTCCTTTTCGTCGTGTCCGGTACCGGATTTATGCCGTCAAACTTTTACGCGGCGACCGATGTAAACAGGGAGGAACGTACCGATAGTTAATTGTTTCCAACTAACTCTTTGCTAGTGCAACCATTAACCACTTTTTTTAATTCCATGGAACTCCCCCATCAATTTCAAGGAGTTGGTTGACTTATCTAGTCTTAAGCTCTGTAAGTCGTTTCTTGGCGAATGGTACCAGGAGTTATTGATCCATTCGTTATCTCCACACGTTAAGTTGAATAATGTGGATTAGCTTCGCTTATGGGGATTAGTCATAAGCTTTGTGCCTCTTCGACGTGTCCGGCGAGGGTTTTTCATCCGTTAAGCTCTAACTCGGAAACCCTTGAAGCAGGGAGGCATGGCCGGGAATTACTATCTCTAGTAACTCGGTGCTAGGGCGATTGTTAATCTGAACAAGTTAGTTTCAGAAGGCGGCCTATCAACGTTGGTTTGTCGCCGATCGACTTACCTAGTCTAGACTGTTACACCAGGTCACAGATATTGGCTTGCGCGTTTTCTGTTCTGTCCACGTTTTGAGCTGCTTTAGCGTGGGGTTTGGTGGTTCCCTAGGCTATTAACCTAAGGTATTTCCTCTTCGTTCATGTCCGGTGATGGTCTTACGTTGTCAAGTCTTAACTCAACTGCCATTGATGATTGCTCATCAGGGAGGTTTTTTACCGTAGCAAGGAGGAGCCCTTACCGTGCTAGTGCAATCGTGAATCTAGGATTTTTAATCCTAGGAACCGCTGTATCAACTTCGTTTAAGCGTCGATTGGCTGACCTAGTCTGAGTTGTTTAAGTACTTATCAGTACTTAAGTCTCGCCGAACCCGTTTCTTGGTTCGGTGATGAATAGTCTACTATTTTCCATATTTTTTGCAAGCACTTTTTTTATAAAATTTTGCAGAAAATTAAAAAAGTTCGATGTAGTCGAACAAAAAAATTAAAAATATTTTTATTATTTTTTATTAATTTTATCTTTTTTCTCTGCTTTTACGGTTTACAATACGACCTTTTACGCAGAAAACTATCATCGTAATGCACAAAACCATAAGGGCAATTTGTAAAGCAATAACCAAAATAATCATTATGGTGAGTTTAACTGGTTTAGCAAATGTATGCATTAATATTGCGAATACTTCTAATGATGAGAATAACGCTGATAATAAAGAGATATATCCAACTCCTATTTGATATGTATCTCCACTAGTCCTACTCTTCTTTAAAGTGGTATGAGCGGTTATAAATCTTAAAATCATAAATGGCACGATAAAGAATAAGAACAAATAGATATTAGTGTCCGCTTCCACTTTCTCCGCCATCAAGGCAATCGCGGCTATTGATATCACAATACCTAGAGCAAAGAAGTTAATGGCATTAAATAATAAGATCCAAGATGATTGTCTATTCTCCGCAATCTTATTCCCTTTAGTGTCCTTCAATATACTTCTATGCCATATATAGATGATGAATCTAATTAATGCTAAAGCTAAATAGAAGAAACCTAAAAAGAAATAAATGGGTTTCTGGTTCATGAATGCCAAGAACGCTAAATATAAAGTAAAGATGGTACCAAAGTACACTCCAACTTCATTATCACTAAACCATTGAACGGTATGTTTAATCTTAGCAAAAGGTCCTAATTTAATTCTTTCCTTAGAAGTAATATCTGTGGATAGGGCTAAGAATGCCGCAAAGATAGTAAGTATGGCGTTAGTCACAATCTCAATGATATAGACAAATAGATGTGTGGTTACTAATGTCTTATTCTCAAAATCAAATAACATTGATGTTGGATAGATATGATTGAAAATCACTAATTCGATGATGAGAATTAGATAGAAGAAAGTTATTAAGTCATTGTTTCTATACGCATGTATACACGCATTATATTTCTTTAAAGATATATGCGAGATAAGAGTAAGTATTAATTTGATTAAAGCGGCACCACCAAAGACAAAATATGATGGAAGGTATAACATTGTTCCGTTTGGATCACTCCAGAGAATCATTACCAAGAGATAATCCATCATCAAGATGACACCGATGATTTGGAACACACCTTGCACTCTCATGGCTTTATATTCATCTTTTATAAGAGAAGCAATAAAGATAAACAAAGCCTCAAAAGCAAAATAGACACAAGGTAAAATAAACCAATAGTTCTTTAAGAAAGATAGATATCCACAAAAAGCGGATAACGCTATTGAAACTAAAAGTGAGATAACAGCGACAAATGCTTTAAGACCTTTACGTTCTTGTTCCATATAAATAATTGTATTTAATTAGAAAATGGAAGAAAAGAAAAAACGCTCTTAAGAGCGCTCTCTCTATTATTCTTCTTTTTCGTCTATCTTTTTATCGTCATCACAATGACATTCAACATGGATATCATTTCGATGAATATAGCGATCAATCGGTCCGAATATTAAATAGAAGGCTGGAATAGTTAAGAATAAGAACCAATAGAATCCCCATCCTTCAAATTTAAAATACATTCCTAGGAATCCTAATGTGCAGTATGCTGCAACCACTAAGATGGGATAAGCAAAATCACAGAATCTCTTATGTCTTACACAGGAGAAGATAGAACCAATTACCATAGGAATTAATAATAAGATCCAACCCATCTTCCACCCCATGGCTTGATCAGTCCATAAAATGCCCATAAGAATATAACCGATAAGGGCTAAACCAAATAATGTAGAAGTAGTAATGATAAATTTCTTACTTTCTTTGACTTTATCTTTGTATTTAACTTTTCTGACTTTGCCATTCTCTTCAATGATAATTCCATCATTACCAACATGGATTTTTTTGCCATCATCATCAACAACGTGGATGCCCTCTTTGTTAATTCTAATGGATTCTTCATCATCCACCACTTCAGAGGCTTCTGGTTTTTCTTCTTTATGAGCTTCTTGCTCTTGGTGTTCTTCATGAACTGTAGAAGAGCCTTCTCTACCTAATAGTTCATCAACGCTTACGCCTAATATATCCGCGAGATTACTTAAGATAAGGATATCAGGAGAAGAAATATCATTCTCCCATTTAGATACGGCTTGAGGAGAAATGGTAATTCTCTTAGCGATGTCTTCTTGAGTCATTCCTTTCTCTTTTCTAATTCTTGATAATCTCTGTCCAAATGTTTCACTCATATCAGTGTCCTCCCTTTCGACACAAATACTTTAATAAATTTGTCAAAAATATTTTATAACTAGTCTGTTGCTCAACCAATGTTTTTATCAACCAACAGTTGAATTTCATGAAAAAAGACCGCAAAAACGGTCAATCTTCACAGTTTTATAAAAAATATCAAATCACTTCATCCGCAATTTCTTCATCTTTTCCTGATTCAGGGGGTTCTTCTTTTGCCTCTTGAAATCCCATTTAACATGCTTCATAAAAACTCTTGTCAGTCATTTCCGCTTATTTTTAACATAAATTTAAATATTCACTTAATCTTTTTATATTGAAGATTGATCAATTTCTGTTATTCAAATACATCGTATTACCGTTTTTTTATAATCATTGCAAAATGTTATTGGATAGTTGTGTTTTTTAGTATCTCAAAAACATCTTGTCTGTTTGCTGGTATTTGTATCACTTTTTTGTTTTGAGTCGCACATGTAAAAAAACGACTTTTAGAGTTAAGGTTTTTCACATCAAACAAATATATTGATTCTTTAATAGTATCACTTGTTGGTTTAAGAGCAGCAATTAACGAAAGACTCCTATATATCTATATGGCGGTCGTTATTTTCAATTTGATTAAAACAATTTATTACTTTATATCCGTGTTTTAAAAGGACTCTCATTTTTTTGTCATAAACTCCTGTTATTTTGATGACATCTTTGCATGTATCCAAAAAACGTAAAATTTCGTTATCAGGTTTTAATTTATAACAAACAGAAAAATCACATGATTGAATCTCTTCAATGTCTTTAATACAAAGCGGAATAATATAGAGTGTCGGTCTTATATATCTTTTGGTGTAGTCCGGACAACTATATGCATACAAAATAACATAAATGGATTCTTTTTTAATTTCACCGTATTGTTTTCTATAAAATAATATTTTTATTGATTCGTCATCAACACTATATCTGTCAAAACCAAAAAACAATGTTCCTACAACAACTAAAGGAAAGGTAATAAAAAATAATAAAAATAGGTCTGCTTTTAAATAGTGGGGATCTTTAATAGTCAAGAACAAACCTACCAAGTTCGATACAAACAACAGCCAAGAAAAAACGAAAAAAAGAAGCCTCACGGAACTATCGCCTTGAAAATCAGTTTTAATTCCCATAAACCAGTACTCCAATTTCAGTTGTTGCTTCTTCTTCGCCATCATTATCATCACTTAACAAATAATCCAAAAGAAGGCCTGGAACGCAAGACATAGATGATGCTAGAACGCCTTTGAAAATGATTTTTAATGACAACGATAGAGGGACGGGTGCAAATCCACCTACAAAAGTAGATAATGTATTCAAGCCGGCAGAAATTATGCCTCTTTGCCAAATTTTACAATCATTTATTTCATCTTCAAAATAATATTGTCTCATTCCTTCTTGAAACATTCCACTAATAAGGCCGGTGGTAAATCCAAGAGAAAGGCCACCAATAATACTCTTCGCAGTAACAAAAGTTCCAACACTAGAGAACAGCACACCAGCAATTAACGAACTGCCTACACCAGAACCAAAACCTGCAATTCCGCCAGCAATAGCACCAATCAATGCATATTTAAGAATTTGCATTGAATCAGCATCATTATTTATTGCATAAATAGCACAACTGGTGCCACCCAAAGCCGCGCCAACAACAGCCCCAATTATTCCGGCGAGAAGCAATGCCAACATCTCATGTCCACTTTCATCCTTATACATCACAGGATTATCATTGCAATAGGCATACAGGTTGCAACCGTAGATGTTTTTGTTATCTAAATATGATAAATCGTCTAATGTTAACCATCTTCTAAGATAAGGAACATAATATCTAGATTGACAGTAATAGAAACCGCTTTCATCATCGTAATAATAAGAACGATATCTAAATGGATTTATGTTACCTATAAATAATGTTGAGGTATTAACTGTACCATCAGAATTTAATACTTGATGATTGCCATAGGCATCATATGAATATTTAGCTTGTAAAGTTAAAGATGTAAGATTCTTTTTATAAATGGCTAAAACATTACCTTGAATGTCTTTTTCAAATAAGTATTCATCTCCGTTATAGATCATACCTATGACACCAGTTAATCCATAAAGATAAATAATGTAAGATTTACTATCCGAATTATTAACATTTTCTATAGTTTCTCCAACAATACGGGTTCCATCTAGGATATATCTATGAAGAAAATTCTCAACCTGTTTAAAGGTTCTTATATTAAAGCCATTATATTTATAAGTTGTAGTAATACCAAATTGAGAATGTGAAGATAATAAATTGCCACGGTAATAAGTTAAAGTTGCACCATTAAGGGTTAATGGATTCCAAGCATTATCATAAGTAACAGTAACATTATTGAATTTCTTCAACCTATCTTTTCGTTTATCATCATATTCATATAAATCAGAAGATATTACGACATTAGAAAGATTCTTTTTAACCGCAGAAAGAATGTTTCCGTTGATATCGTATGTGTAATCAATATAATACCCTTCACTGATATGGGTTTCTTTAGTTAATCGATATGTTGAATCATATTGATATGTAACTGATTGAGAATTTGTATTTGTTGAAGAGATAGATAATATATTACCTACTTTGTCATAGGTATATGATGTAGTTCCACCTTGTTTATAAGTAACTGAAGCAATTTCGTTAGAGGTTTTATTATTAATGTTAAAGTATGAAACGGATTCAAATCCGAGATTATATAGTAGAGAAGCTGTAGTAACACAAGACGCCATTCTTCCATAACCATCTTTCTCTAATTCTTGGGTGACATTAAATAAGCTAACAAGATTTGAATATAAAGTTATGGAGACTTTCTTTACATCACCTTCATAACCATCATAAGTAAAATCATTTAATATACTTGTTAGATTAAGTTCGGTTATAGATGAACTGGAAAAGTTTTCAGTAAAAGAACTAATTCGTTCAGGGGAAGAATAGACAATAGATTTGCTATATGTCATAAATCCTGAAACGGAATACTGACTCAGGCGATTCTTGGAATTATAAGTTAAAGAGGTTGTCTCACTTTCATTTCCCCAAGTATCGACGATTTGAGATAGTTTGCCATCACTATAAGAAGTGTCATGGTCAAATGTCATATCAAATAATGGGATATTAGGATTTAATCCAGCATATTTCCTCGTTATTCTTCCATATTTATCAAATTGTTTACAATAGGTGAAAGGTTTCAAATTCGTATATTGGATAAGTTTTGTACCATCATTGTTATAAGTTCTAGTGATAGTTAGTAAATCATCATCAATGAATAAATCTCCAATTCCTGGACCAATTGGATCGAATCTATCACCTTGCTCTTTTTCGGATGTATCATTTGAAGAATCGGGACTATTTGAAAATAATGGATTAAAACCAATGTTGGAATAAGTTATTTTATTCAGTTCATTTCTATCACTATCATAAGAAAAACCGAAGTTTCCGGAGGCTGCATAATTGGTAAGCATTAACTTATTGTTTCTCGTGGTAGTTAAGGCTTGAGAAGAATTGCCTATGACTTCTGAGATGGATTTAACATATTCATATCTCGGTGAAAAAGTAAGGGTCTTCGTATTACTCTCTCCATCAGTAACTTGATTAACAATGTCTAATCCAGTTTCATACTGATTGGCGAATGTCGATGATTGAGAACCGACAAGTGATGTTGAAGAAACCAATCTATTTAAAGAATCATATGTACTTGATGATTCTATAGAAGGAAGACCCGTTTTGCTTATTACCGAAGATAAAAGAATGCTGCCATCATCATTATTGTTAGTATCATCAAAGTGATTTGTTGTAATTGCACCTCGATAAGTACAACTCACTCTTACATTTCCATTAAAATCATAAATTACATATTTCGTTTTTGTTGAAGAAAATTTAGTACGATAAGTTGTTATTTGATACCTTGTTGGATAATTTGAGACTGGTGATATTTCATCCACTAGGACATATCCGTTTGAATCTTGAGTAACAAAACCAAAAGGTTCTGTTTCGAAAGTAACAAAGGTTGGATTATCGTCATAATCCATATAAACTTTAAGGGCTTTGTTATCGCCAGGATAATAGAAAACAATTAGTTTTGTTAGGTTGTCCGTAAAGAAATATTTGGTGAACCCTTCCTTAATATTAAGCAACAAATTTGTTCTTAAATCACTCGCAGTAACATTATATATTTTGTTGTTAACTGGATATGTATAAGTAATAAATTTAATTATGTCAGAAAAAACCGTTTGAGAGTTTGGAGAGTTATGATATTGAGAAAGAGCATCACCATGTATTACGCCTCTTAAACTATCCTTAAGTTGAATGACAAAAGCATTTGAAAATTTAAAAGAACCGTAATTAGCCAATACCGCAAAAGTGAATTTGGTGTCAATTGTTTCTGTTTTAAAGAGGCAGGTTATATATTTTTCGCCAAAATGGTCAACGAAAGCAATTGCTGGATTAAGAAGCACTTCGTCATCAAGGGCTAGGAAAGAATAATCAATTAGTATTTTTATATCTCTATATTTTTCAAATGAAGGCATAGCTTTATTTTGTTCTATCTTTGCAACTAAAAAGTATGAACCCGCTTCTAATGCTTCAGATGTTTTCGCATATATCTTTTTAGATACTGTAGACATTTGATTGTAATTCAAAGAAAATTCTATCTCATTAGCAAAATCACTATTTGTACTGGTTGAAAATTGCAGTTGCTTTTTTTCTCCTAAAGAAAAGGAATTCTTCATGCAAGACACAAAATTGTTTATAAACCAAAACTCATAATTATTATTAATTTCAAGAGTATTTTCGTGTTTAGATATCAAATTGCGATTTTCATCAAGGTCATACAAATATTGAACGTCGTTGATGAAATTTGTTGCTTCGATAGAATATGTTAGATCTTTTAAACCATATCTGACCAATGAATTGTTTCCAAATTTCAATGTAAAAAAATAATTTTGGTTTTGTCCAGGTCCAAACGAAGCATAGTATCCATCAGATGAATTGATTATTTCTAATCTATCATTCTCGTCATAAGAGAAAGAATGAGTTAATGTTGTGTTAGTTGTTAATGAAGATACAAAAGATAAAGATGTTAAAAGATTATCTTGATTAACATTAAGTGTGTAGATTTGCGAACTTAAAAGACTGGATGAAATTTTAAGGCCATTAGTATTGCTAACAGTGACTGTATTGTTTCTATAGTCGGTAATAACTATTGAATTGGTATTGTAAGTAATGTTTATTTCATCATCGTTAACTAATTTAATCTTTTTAATTAATCCGCTTTGATTAAAAAGTTTGTACCCATTAATTAAAGGTGAAAACAATTTATAGTCATTCCCATCCATTTGGATTAAAAGACCAGAACCACTGCTATCAAGGAATATGCTGGTATCAGTGGAAGGGATGAATTTCCTTTGATTAAATGATTCATCAATCAAAGTGATGGAATCAGATGTTATGTTAACAAGTTTTTCTAAAATGTTGAGTTTCCAACCTTTTGGAAATAATGGAAACTTTGATATATCACAATCAAACGAATCATAGACTAACGCAAAAGGATAAGTTAGAACGTTTGAAAATAAAGGGATGCTTACATAAGGAAGAAACGAAATGATATCTTGTTTATAATTAATAAATTTTCCAATATCTTGTGAACTAATATGCTGTTTATCGAAATAGTCAAACGGATTATATAAAGTTGTTTCTAAAAAAGATTGTTGAGGATACGCAAGGAAAGGACTGCCTCTTTTATTAATTAAGCTAAAGGGGATCAAGTTCTCTATCGGAGGGTTCTGAACAATATGGGTAACATCAAAAACAATAAAATTGCCAACATTGTCTATTGTTCTAGGATATGATGGGGTAATGAATGAATAACTATTAACAAAAGTCTGAATTTCGTTGTCTAAGGGTTGCTGATTGTTATTGTTATCTTCGACCTTAATATAAAGCCATGCCTCTTTCACTCTTTCAAAAGGGTTGATATGGTTAAGGCTAAAAGAGAGGGTATTTATATTATTCCCGGAAAGAACGCTAACAGGAGATGTTTCTCCTCTAATTGTTACACCATAATGTTGTATTGTTCTCATATTTTAAGTTTATCAAAAATATAATTATTGATAAAGAACAACAGGAAAGCATTACTTCAATTTTATACTGGTTCAATCTATATTTTTATCAACAACAGTTGAATTTCATGAAAAAAGACCGCAAGAACGGTCAATTTTCGTAATAATTCCAGTATTTGTAATCTTTATAATAAATAGAATGGAAGTTCGATTTTAACTGGATTACCTCTAACGGGTTCTTCCTTAACCACTGGTTTGGGTTCTTCTTTGACCTCTTCCACTGGCTTAACTTCTTCAACTGGTTTGACTTCTTCCGCAACCGCGTTAGATGCACTATCAATCTTACCTAAGAAAGCTAATAATTGAGCGTACTTCACATTGTCTAAGGAGTAGAACACTTTGCTACCCTTTTTATTACATTTTAATAACTTGGCATCCACCATTTCATTTAAGTGGTGAGATAAGGTGGATTGTTTACAAGAAATAGAGGCTAAAAACTCATTCGCAGATAGTTTCTTTTTCTTGGTTAATAAAACGACGATTGTAAGTCTGTTTGGATCAGACATTAATTGTAATAATTTGCTTGCTTCTTCAACTTTCATAATAATTTTCCACCTCTCTATTTGTTCTTTATTAGTTTAACCCTAGAACCATTACCAATTCCACAGGCATTTGCGTCATCAGTATCTAAATGCATCTCTAAGATGAATTTTTCGGAGACACGGATTTGGACATCCCATAATGTGGTTCTCTTTCCTTCTCCGATAGTGTCAACGGCGACATAGTCACCATCTTTAACACCGAATCGTTCCGCATCGCTAGGAGACATATGAATATGTCTATTTGCCAAGATACATCCTTCTTTTAACTCTACGATACCTTTTGGTCCGACGATTGTGATTGGAGCGCTCCCCGCTACATCACCACTTTCTCTTACTGGCGCTTTCACTTTTAAGGTGAAGGAATCAGTTTTAGAGATTTCGACTTGTGATTTCTTTCTAAGTGGTCCTAACACTCTTACTCCTTCAATCGCCCTTAAAGATGGGCCAATTAATGTTAATTGTTCTTTGCAGGCATATTGACCAGGTTGCGATAGATCTTTTAATTTAGTTAGTTCATATCCTGGACCAAATAAGATATCTAAATGTTCTTGGGTTAAATGAATATGTCTATTAGACACTCCCACAGGAATATTGCCGTCATTTAAAGATTGGAAGTTCTTTGAACTTTCATTGGTTTTATTCTCATATTCTCTAATTACTTCACTAATAATTTGAGATAGTTCTTTTTCATCCATAAAACCATCTTCTCCTTTCTTTAAATGATTCTAAAGGAATCCGCCATAACGCATCTTCTCTGTCTGGTGAAACTCTTCGCAGAGGTGATACCTTCACCAGTAGGACCAGCGATGGTGAATGTGGTATGACCTTCACCACCAAAACCGATACCAGCATAGCTTGGTGCGTTCTTCACAAAAATTGTGGTTTCCACGGCTCTAGCAAATCTTGATAAGTTATCAATATTTTTGGAATGCATATGTGCGGAATGTCTTCTTCCACCTTCAGCCTTGCAGGCTAAGTCGATAGCTTCATCAATATTCTTGACTCTCACAATACCTAAAATAGGCATCATTAATTCATTTTGCACAAAGTCATGTTCGAATGGGACTTCGGCAATAATACATCTAATGTCATCACCCACTTGAACACCAATCTTTTCTAATAAGACTTTCGCGTCTCTACCGACACATTCTCTATTCACTGATTTAGAAACTTTGCCATCTTTACCAGTTTTAGTAACTAAGACAATCTTCGCTAATTGATCAGCTTGAGCTCTAGTAATCTGATAAGAACCAGCTCTTTTCATTCCTCTAATCAATTCATCAGCGACATTATCAAAGACAAAGACTTCTTTTTCGGCGATACATGGTAAGTTGTTATCAAATGTACAACCATCGATAATATCTTTTGCGGCTTTAGCAATATCTGCAGTATCATCGACAATCACAGGAGGATTACCAGCACCCGCACCAATGGCTTTCTTACCACTACTTAAGACGGCTTTAACAACACCAGGACCGCCAGTACAAACTAAAAGTTTGATTAATGGATGTCCCATCATAACTGCACTAGATTCCATGGTGGGTTTATCCATTGATGCCACTAAGACTTCTGGCCCACCGGCGGCTTTACATGCTCTATTGACTAAGTCAACTGCGTAGTTAGAAGTACAGACAGCGTTTGGATGAGGATTAAAGACCACGCCATTACCAGCGGCGATCATACCGATAGAATTACAAATGACAGTTTCACTAGGATTTGTGGATGGAGTAATACTTCCCACCACTCCAAATGGTGCCATCTCAATAAGGGTTAATCCATTATCGCCAGTCTTTGCCACACTTGTAATATCTTCAGTACCTGGAGTTTTATCAGCGACCAAGATATGTTTCAATCTCTTATGTTCAATTCTTCCCATATGAGTTTCATGAACACCGATTTCCGCTAAAATTTGAGCTTCTTCTCTAGTGAGTTTTCTAATTTCGGTAATAATCTTTTCTCTTTGTTCTACGGTCATGTTTCTCACCGCTTGATAGCCTTTATTAGCCGCGGCAATCGCATCATTCATATCGGAAAAGATACCGATATATCTTCTACCGTTATAGGAAACGGGAGTATATCCGTTTTCACTAACAGGAATAGAAGAGGTATTATTACCACCTTTATATTCCCTTACGATACGTTCAATAATCTCTTTAACTTGGTTTTCATTAATATTTGCCATAAAACTTACCTCTTTCCCACCAATTTCATCGTATCTAAAGCAATCATATATTCCTCATTTGTGGGAATAACTAATACTTTTACTTTAGAATCCTTCGCGGAGATGTCATTGATTTGTCCCCTCTTAAAGTTTTTGTTTTTGTCTTCATCAATTTTGATACCTAAGTAGTCCATGTTCTTACAAACACCCGCTCTGGTATTTACGGAATTCTCACCGATACCAGCGGTAAAGATTAAGACATCAAGACCATTCATCTCAGCGGCATAGCCACCGATATATTTCTTAATACCATCAAATAATATATCCAATGCTAATTGGGCTCTCTTGTCGCCTCTTAAGGCAGCTTCTTCACAGTTACGTGAATCATTAGAGAGACCAGTCACACCTAATAATCCAGATTTTTTATTTAATAAATCATCCATTTGTTCGGGAGTAAGATTTCTTCTCTTCATCAAATATGGAATGATTGTGGGATCAATAGATCCACATCTTGTACCCATCAAAATACCTTCTTGAGGAGTAAATCCCATAGAGGTATCCACAGCGATACCATTTTCCACTGCGGTGATGGAACTACCATTGCCTAAATGGCAAGTAATCATTTTTAATGATTCTAATGGAACACCTAAGTATTCCGCAGCTTTCGCGGAAACATATCTATGGCTTGTTCCATGGAAGCCATATCTTCTGACACCATCTTTTTCATAGCAGTCATATGGGAGACCATAGATATAACGACTCTCTTTAAAGTTCGCATAGAACGATGTATCAAAAGTCGCGGTCTGAGGAGTCTTGGGTAATAACGCTAAACAAGCTTTCATACCTTTGATAGCGGCAGGACCATGTAATGGATTGATAGGAACGATAGACTCTAAATAGGCGATAGCGTCTTCATCCACTTTTGAAGATTGTTTAAATCTCTCACCACCATGAGCCACTCTATGACCGACAGCATCAATCTCATCAATAGAAGATAAAACACCATGATTTTTATCCACTAATAAAGCAAAAACTTCTTTCAATGCATCGTCATGACTTGGAAGATCAATTTCTTCACAAAAATCCTCTTTTTGTGGGACTTTATGGGTAATAAAGCCACCAAAACCAATTCTTTCACAGGTACCCTTGGCAATGACATTACCTGTGTCCATATCAAATAATTGATACTTTAAAGAAGATGAACCAGAATTAATTACCAATATTTTCATACCTATCTCCATATATCACTAAATCCACACCATTATCAGCAATACGTTTTTCCCACGCTGCTCCTGGGTGTCTATCGGTCACAATCATATCGACATCTTTAATATCGCAAACTTTAATAAATGAAATGTTGTCAAATTTGGTGTTATCCATCGCTAAGATCTTGGTGTTTGCTGCACCGAAGATAGCTTTCTTCATTTCCGCATCTCTTTCATTGGATTCGGTGATACCCATATTCATATCTAATCCTTTAGCGCTGCAAATCGCTAAATCGACATGGTGATCACGAATCATTCTTTCCGCGGATGAACCGGATAAGGAATAGGCTCCTTCCCTTAAGGAACCACCTGTGGACAATATTGTCCAACCAGTCTTATCACCTAATTCAAGTAATATCTCTAAAGAGTTTGTAATGATTGTGATGTTATTTAATTGTTTAATTTCTTTTACCACAAACAAAGAGGTCGAAGAGGCATCTAACATGATTTGATCACCGTCTTTAATCATGGAAGCGACTTCTCTAGCAATTCTCTGTTTTAATTCCACATTAGATTTCTTTCTAATCTGATATGGTAAATCTTTAGTTTGCAAAGAGGATAAAACCGCACCACCATAGGTCTTCGTGGCTAAACCATCACGCACCAATTTATCGATATCACGTCTAATGGTTTCTTCAGTAACACCAAATTCGCGTGATAAAGAGGAGACAATAACTTTGCCTTCTAAATTGAGCTTTTGGATAATTAAGTTTCTTCTCTCTAAAGTTAACATATTTGACCTATAAGATTATTTTCTGCCATGTCTTCATATCTGGTCCTGGAATTACAGAACTATCTAAATACATGCCATATTCGCCAGCACTGGCTTTAGCTTTTTCAATGGCCATTGTCACCGCGGCGACTTCTCCGGTGATTAAGAAGAAGGATTTTCCACACATGCCACGAGCGAGTCTTAACTCCACTAAGGTAACATCTGCTGCTTTAGCAGCAACATCAGCACCCACGATGGCTTGTGCGATGGAATAAGTTTCTAAAATACCAATGGCAGCAGGTTTATCCACTGTGGTTGTACCCCAGATGGCATTGAAGATTGATTCATGAGGATTACCCAAGACAAAATCATCGATAAGTTTATCGGGTATCGCTTTTTTGGCGGCTTCCACTGCAGCTTGAACAGCAGCGACTTCACCTTCGATTAAAGCAAAATATTTACCGGGACAAACTGTATCGGCTTGAAGAAGATCAACTTCCGCAGTCTTGACCAAAATATCAGCGGCGGTAATACCACTGGAAACAGTCTTAAATTCTACTAAACCTATTGCTTTTGCCATGTTTTATTTTCTTATTCTGATATACGTACTGGTGATCTCAGTGATTGTGCCTTTAATAGAGGCATGTAAATTTACACATAATTGATCACCTTCAGCAACGGCGATTGTATCGCCAATTTCCACTAAATCATTAACTTTCACTACTGGTTTAGCGGCTACCCCAATATGCTGAACTAATTTGATATCAACTTCTCTAGCGTTGATCGGCTCTTCGTATATCGGTGCGGGATTAGTGTATTGCTCTAAACCTAATCTCGCGACGAGCCTTTTAAGGGGAACACGTTTTAAAGTCCAATCTTTCGCGGGTGTAACTTCTCCATCATAATCGGGATATCTCACACCACTAGCTTTTAATCTGTTTTTCACAACACCCAATAAAATTCTTGGTGATAATCCTTGATGACATGCGTATGTTTCACATACACCACAGGATGAACAATATCTGGAATTTAAATATGGGGTCACATTATGAGAATCTTGATTGGAGACGACTCTCATAAATTCCGCTGGATTAATGGGATGACCAAGAAGATGTCTTGGACACATATCCGTACAATAACTACATTGACTACATGCGGCCATCGCACGTTTTAAATCAATACCAGCTTTTGTCTTTTTTCTTAAAATCACGGGATGATTTTTCGGTAAGACAATAACCGCATTTGTGGTTTTGGTTACCACGTCTTGGTCGGTGCATAACACACCCATCATCGGACCACCGATGAGATAAGCGGGATCTTCAATTTTGAGTCCGCCAGATCTTTTCACTAAACCGAATATTTTGCTACCAATTGGGGCGTAGAATGTCTCAGGTTGATTGACTTCACCAGTGATGGTGACAAACTTATGTGTAACGGGCATACCGTGCAAAGCACGATAGACGTTATAAATCGTTTCAACGTTATAGACTAATACGTTAACACTTGCAGGTAACTTACCGGGTTTAATAACTCGTCCTGTCGTTTCATAGATGAGGACGAATTCATCTCCTGCGGGATAAACTTCAGGTAATAGATGAAGTTTGGTTAATGTGTATTTTTCTAATTGAGCATTCAAAGCAATGACTGCTTTTTTATATGCGGCTTTAATGCCGATAATGACGCGACCTGCTCCAATTGTTTTAGCCACGAGTTCTGCAGTTTGAACAATTTCTTCCGCTCTGACTTCGATAAGTTGTCTATGTAGGCGTAAAAGAGGCTCACATTCTGCACAATTAATGATTAATGTATCAACATTATTATTTAATTTTGCATAACTTGGGAAACCTGCTCCGCCACAACCAACGATACCGTTGTCGCGCATCAATTGTTTCAAACTATCAAAATCCATTAGTCGATGTTAGCTCCTTTAAGACCTATTTCTTCATCGATGATACCGACGATTGCTGCATCGATTGGGGAGTCTGCCATACGTGAACCAATTCTAGCTGCACTACCAGTGGCAACTAAAACGGTCTCGCCTATGCCGGCGCCGATGTTATCGATTGCAACGATTTTGCCGTGTGGGCCATCCATAGCATCTAACGGTTGAATAACCATTAATTTGCTACCGACTAAGGTTTTCATTTTGCGAGTAGATACGATACTACCTATCACTTTTCCTACGATCATGTTTCTCTCCTTCCGTACATTCTTTATCCCACCGCAGCCCCAGCGGGCCACGGTGAGATTTTAATAGAGTTAAGATATTAGCCTAATTTGGGTAAAATCTTCTCGACATCTGAATGTGGGCGTGGGATTACGTGAACCGCAATTAACTCGCCAAGTTTTTGTGCTCTCGCACCGCCAGCTTCTGTTGCTGCTTGGACTGCACCAACATCACCGCGAACCATAACTGTAACTAATCCACTACCGATTTTTTCGGTGCCGATTAATGTCACGTTAGCGGCTTTGACCATTGCATCAGCTGCTTCGATTGCAGCGACTAAGCCTCTGGTTTCAACCATACCTAATGCTTCGAGTTGTGCCATTTGTCTTTCCTCCTATTTAATCTATTAGAAATGAACTTCTTGATAACCATCATCTACGTCAGGTTTTTCGTGTTTTTGTAGTTTTTCTAGGCGTTTTGCGCTGAATTCTACCATTTTCCAGGTTTCTTCATGCGGAGCTGCTAATACGAGATGAGCAACGGGCTTTTTAATTGCTAAACGACAGGCATTTTCCACTGCCGCATTGACCGCACCGATGTCACCGCTTACCACCACAGTCACTAATCGGCCACCTAGTTTTCTTTCCCAAGTCACTAACTTGACGTTTGCACTCTTGGTCATAATATCGAGTGCATCAAGAGCCGCAACAACACCAGTGATTTCAATAAATCCTAATGACTTTCTTTCCATAACGGCTCCTTAATCGACATCGAAGGCTGATAACTTCAGCATCTTTTCGGTGTCTTCTTCCACTTGTGGAATAATATGGTAAGTTACTATTCCACTCACTCTTTCAGCAGCCGCTAAAGCGGCATCAACTGCTGCTTTAACATCACTGACTGAACCTCTAAATTTCACACAGACAAGTAAGGGCACGGGTAAAGAATCAGCATTTGCAGGTTTGTTCTTATCGAATTTCTCGACAGTCACATTACCGGCTTTGCACCCTGCATCACAGGCCGCAAATGCTGCGACTAAGCCATAGACTTCAACCATTCCACAAGCTTGATGTGTCATTTAGTTCTCCTTATTTATTAACAATGGCGATCTTGAATCCCTCTTGTCTCAAATTAACACCCATCGCTTCATTGATTTGATCTAATGGGAATTTATGAGTGATTAATTCTTTCATAGGGATACCGATTGCCTGACTTCTTTTTAAGAAATCAAATGTTGTAGCGTAGTCTCTTAATGTATAGACCCAGCTACCAACAGTAGTAATTTCTTTACTACATATATCAAAGTGAGGATTAATCGTGGCATCTCCACCATTAATGAAGAAACCTAATTCGCATAATCCACCACCATTACGAATGAATTTATAAATATTGCTATGTCCCGCTGGAGCACCAGTGCATTGGAAAGCAAAATCTGCTAAGTGGCCACCAAAGGCATCTTTAACAGCGTTAGCTAATGCTTCAATACCTTTATGCTCTGTGAAGTTTACAGTTTTTGTGGCGCCCATCTTTCTAGAGAATTCTAATCTCTTGTTATTGCCATCAACTGTGCAGATATTTTCAATACCTAATGTTCTAAGAACTGCCACACAGATTAAACCGATAGGACCGACACCTTGAACCACAACACGAGAGTTAAAGCGTAAAATACCGGTTGTCTTGGCTCTTTCCACCGCGTGGATTAAAACAGCACATGGTTCGATTAAAATGCGGCTCTCGAGGTCTAAATCGCTGACATTGAAAACTGTGGAACCACCTTTGATTAAGATGTAATCAGAGAACCAGCCTTTTAAGTGGTTGTTTGGATCATCATCTTTTAATAAACCATAGACATCAGCACCACCGACGTTTTGTTTGTTTAAATCAAACATTGTGATATCGGGATTATCTTTAAAGATCATACAGGTAACGACTTTGTCACCGATGTTTAAGGGTTTGCCCGCACTATCGATCTTGACATTCTTACCCATCTTCACGATTTCGCCAGTACCTTCGTGACCTAAAACCACAGGAATTAATCCAAATGGGTCTTTGCGGAATTCGTGTGCGTCAGTGCCACAGATGCCACAACCTTCAACTTTGACTAAAATATCATCATCACCGACTGTGGGCATATCGACTTCACGCACTTCAAATTTCTCTAAAGCGGTTAAGTAAGCCACGTGTGCTTTATTAGGAATATTTCCGGAAAAGCTGGGTTTTACTGTATTTTTGCTATTTGAATTATTTAAATCATCAAGTACTTTTCTAACTAGTTCTTCAATTTCTTTGTTACTTAAGTCCATATTAATTAATTCCTTTCTCAAATAATTCTTTGCCGTATTTTGCTAAGGCAGTATCTTGTTCTTCTGTGCCACCACTGACACCGATACCACCAATTATTTCACCTTTACTATTAGTGAGGACTTCGCCTCCACCGAAGACCACAATCTTGCCATTATTAGTGAATTGAATCCCATATAATGAACCTGTTGGTTTAGCGAGTTCCGCTAAGGTCTTCGTGGACATTTTGAGAGCAACGACAGTATAGGATTTGTTTAATGCTATATCGTAGCTAGCGATTAAGGCTCCATCACTACTTTCCACCAATACTGGATGGGCTCCTTTATTAGAGATAGCGACAACAGCTTTGACACCGATTTGAGCCGCTTTTTCTCTCACTTTTTTGGATAAATTTTGCGCCGCAAAAAGAGTCATGTCTTGAGTGGGTCTAAGACATTCATTAACCACTAACTTAACTGTCTCTTTTAATTCGGCTTGATTCATATTTATTTTCTTATTTAAGAGCGGCCATCACTCTCTTGGTAATTTCTTCAATTAAAGCATCATCGCTACCACCTTTGTTAGCAGCGCCACTCTTACAAGTGGAACCACCACAACCGTGACAGGATGGTTTGCCTTCTTTGGCTCTCAAACACACATTAGCGGGGTGTTTGCCTTTCATACCAAATTTACGTCTAATTTCATATAATTCTTCGACTTGTTCAGGGGTGAATTCTTTGGGTCCACCAATCTGTTTGGTTTGATATAAAAGTTGAGCATAGAAATCCACTGATTCCATCTTCATATAAGCATTTAATAAGGAATCAGACCATGTTAAGGCACCGTGTTGTGCTAATAGCACAGCGTCAAAATATGGTAAGTATTCTTCAATAGAATCAGGAATTTGTTCTGTGGAAGGAACGCCATATCTCGCTAATGGAACACAGCCTAATGAAATGACTGCTTCAGGCATAATAGGTTGAGTTAAGGCTTGACCCGCAATCGCGAAGGTTGTCGCATATAATGGGTGAGCGTGAACGACCGCATTAACATCTTTTCTCTTTTCATATACACGCATGTGCATTTTGATTTCACTACTTGGTTTGTATGGTGGGTGAGCTTCGATAACTTCTCCTTTCTCATTCACTTTACAAATCATCTCAGGAGTCATAAATCCTTTAGAGACACCAGTAGGTGTACATAAGAATTCATGATCATTGAGTTTCACAGAGATGTTGCCATCGTTAGCAGCGACCATTCCGCGGTTATAGATTCTTCTTCCAATCTCACAAATTTGTTTTTTAATTTCGTATTCGTTCATGATTGCCATAAGATTTCTCCTTTTTATTCGTAATCGTAATATTTTGGCTTATCGATTTTTAGAAACTCGATTATTTCATCTACGCCTTCACCTGTTAATGAATTAACATGGAAGACTTTGCGACACCCGGTTAGTCTTAACCAAGCATCTGCACGATCAGGACTTGCTAAGTCACATTTAGTGACTATCCCGACCACTTCTCTGGTCACCATTCCCACCATATTAGGGGAGAACAAGGAGTACCATTCATCCGCGGCTATCAGAAGTCCGACCACATCGGCTTCGTAGCCATATAACCCAAGGGCACATCCGAGGTTTTTGTTTTCGCAATATTCCCCGGGAGTATCAATGATCCAATCAGTCCAGTCGATGACTTGGGTTTTTTGGTATTGGATCTTCTCTTTTTTAAGAGCTTGTTTCAGTGTTGTCTTTCCCACACCACTTCGACCGATAAAAATTATTTTCCGCATTATGTCTTGGTGATGTCACAAACAGTGAAATGTAATTGATTAATACAGAATTCCAACACTGCTTTTATTGATGCTTCGACTTCAGATACTGTTCCAGTAATGATGACCGTACCTGAGAATCTATCCACGAAACCCATTCTTGCATTAGAAGCCTTCATACATATATCCGCAGCAATGATTGCGGTTTCAGAAGGACATAACGTCATAATGCCAATGGCTTTCGAGGCATATTCCACATTGGGATCTAATCCTAGTTTGCGGTAGAGCAAGCCATCAGGATTAGCGATGATATGCGCTAATGTGATTTGTTTACCAGGAACACTCTCTTGAATGATTCTGGTCTTCGTCTCATTAGGCTGAAGCTTATCAAAATCCATCATTAACCTCCTATCTGCCCCTTCAATCCTTCACTTTGCACAACTTTTAATAATTCGTACATCAGTTCTTTGGATGGGGGTTCAATTTCTTCCATGCTATAGCTACGATTTAAGCCATAGTATTTATCTTTCCCTAATCGATGATAGGGAAGAATATGCATCTCAGTAACGCCGATTGATTTCGCATATTTAGCAATCGCTCTAATCTCTTCTACAGTGGCGTTAAATGTAGGGATTACGGGGGTTCTAATAATTAATTTATTGAACTTCTGCGCGATTTTTCTCGCATTTTCAAGGATTAACTCGTTAGGTTGCGAGGTGAATTCTTTATGTTTTTGAGAATTCATGTGTTTGATATCCATCAAGTAGACATCGAGGTAAGGAGCAAGTTGTTCAATCTTATCCCAGGAGGCAAATCCAGTAGATTCAATCGCAGTATTAATACCTCTTTCTTTCGCTCCTCTTAATAGGTCTCTAGCGAAATCTATTTGACCTAAGCATTCACCACCAGAGAGAGTCAAACCACCACCGCTTCTGCCGTAATAAATACGATCTCTTTCCACGATATCTAAGACATCTTCAACGGTGATATCTTGACCAACTACTTTGGTCTTGCCATTCATTGTCATCTCTTGAATACCAAATTCTTGGCCTTCAGGATTACAACACCAACGGCATCTGAGGAAACAACCTTTTAAGAACACGATGGTTCTAATCCCAGGTCCGTCATGAACGGAGAATCTTTGGATGTCGAATATTCTTCCTTTTGTTTGAAGATAATTCTCCATTAGAACTCTCCTTGTTCAGTACGATTGATAATATCGTCTTGTAAGGCACGGCTTAGTGTGGTGAATAAGGCACTATAACCCGCGACACGTACGACTAATCCTTTATATTTTTCTGGGTGTGCCTGTGCGTCGCGTAATGTCTCACGTGAAACGACGTTGAATTGCATATGGGTACCTTTTCTATCAAAGTATCCTTGGACCAAGGAAACAAAGTTCTCTAATCCCTGCACACCTGCTAAAGCAGTTGGATGGAATTTCATATTGAACAATGTTCCATTAGAAGCGATGAAGTGATCCAAATGGGAAACGGAGTTACAAGCCGCTGTTGGACCATTAACATCTCTACCAGCCGCAGGAGAAACACCATCTGCCACTGGGGTATAGCCTAATCTAGCATCAGGTGTAGGTCCGGTTTGAGAACCAAGCAACACGTTAGCGCTGACAGGATATAGACCAGCTTGGAAAATGCCACCTCTTGGATTTCTATATTGATCCATTGGTCTGGTATATGAATATGTCATTTCGCGAGCGAAATTATCAATCTCTTCGATATCATTGCCATATTTTGGTAATGCTTCAATATCCGCTTTAAGTTTGGCGTATGCCGCTTTCTTTTCTGGTGAAGCTTTATTCTCTCTCACCATATTGAAGACTTTAATGATGTCTTCTTTAGAAACGTTCTTACCACTATCAGCGAGCTTTTGAAGAATCTTTTTCGTTAATTTTTCAGCATGGTGATGATCCATCTCTTCACCATAGTTGTTATCAATAGCTTCTTTATAGAATTCAATTGTGTATTTCTTTTGTTCATACACTAAGGTTTTAATTGCCCACATAGCATCCGCCATATTGGCGACACCAAATCCTTGAGGACCGGAGAAGTTATAGATGGCGCCACCTTCTTGTAAGGCTTTACCTCTTCCAATGCAGTCCTCCACCATTGAGGATTCAAATGGTAATGGGCATCTTTCTCTATGAGCATAATCAATAGCGTTAATACTATTAACTAAGCATTGAATAAAGAAATTAATTTGAGTTTGATAGGCTTTATAGAATTTTTCAAATGTATCAAAGGTAGAAACATCACCAGTTCTTGGACCAATTTGGACACCTTTATCCACGCCATTAGAGAAAACTAATTCTAATGGACGACACATATTGAAGAATGCCGCATCATGCCAACCTTCAGTTTTAAAAGCTTTTTGTGGTTCGACACAACCGATAATGTTGTAGTCTCTAGCATCTTGAACAGTTAATCCACGAGAGATTAATTGAGGAATAATGACTTCGTCATTATAATATGCTGGGAAACCAATACCAGTTCTAGTTAATTCCGCTGCTCTAATTAATAAAGAGTGAGGAGAGCCGTTCCACACACGGATGGAGAAACTGGGTTGTGGTAAGAAAACATGTTCTGTAGCGGTAATACACATAAATGACAAGTCATTTGTGGCATCAATACCATTGACATCTTGTCCACCGACGATGAGATTTTGGAATAAAGAATATCCCGCAAAACCTTCCGCACTAACGCAGTCACGACATTTATTTAAATCATTTAATTTAACCCAAACACAATCTAATAATTCTTGGGCATATTCTCTAGTAATCGCGCCCTTTTCTAAATCTTTTTCAAAATATGGGTACATATATTGGTCAAATCTACCAGGAGAGATAGAATGGCCAGAAGATTCTAATTGTAATAATTGTTGAACAAACCAGAAAGATTGACAGGCTTCTTGGAAGCTTTCTGCGCCAAATTCTGGGACTTTTGCAGTAATTCTAGCAATTTCTAATAATTCTTGGCGTCTCTTGGAATCATTAGTTTCATTAGCCATTTTCTTGGCTAATTCACTATATCTATGAGCATATCTAATAACCGCTTCTAAAGACATGATGACAGCATCAAGGAAAGCAATTCTTGTTGGATAGTCATTATCAGAGAATTGTAGTTTCGCTTTCGCTTCTTCTGCTTCTTTAATAATGCTTCTATAACCATATTTAATAACTTTTGGATAATTAACAGTAATATGTCCAACACCATTAAAGAAATAGTTACCGGTGGTATACATTTCATGCAAGAATGCTTGGTATGCTCTGGGATCCATATAGGAAATGGCTAATTCAGATGTTGTTTTACCTTTCCAATATTTATTGACTTCTTTTAAAGTCTTTTTAGTTTCATCAGAAATGTAGAATGGATCCGCTACACGAGTGGCTAATGTTTCAAATTCTGCTTCCAACCATTCATAAGAGAATTCTGGATATGTTTGACAACCTCTAGGTGCAATGGTTGTTGAACCGACAATTAATTCCTCATCACGAATGATGATTGGGATGTTATCAAGGATATGTGCAAAAGCTTTACCACGACGGGTAATCATTGGTTCATTTTCTGTTTGTTTATAAGATTCAGTAAGTAAGACTGCTCTAGCGGATTCAACCTCTGGCATCTTTTTGAATAGATTTTCAACTAAGCGAGTAATTCTTTCGCTTTTTTCAATTTTGTCGGTATAAAACTTTTTCATAATGTGCACCCTTGTGTATACACTATATCACGCATAAACCAACAATGTAAACAACAAAATCAAAAATAAAACAACACAAAACCAACAAAAAACAACAATATTTTGCTAAATCATCATTAAAAATATGTGGTTTTATGTGGTTTTTATCAAATATCAAAAACTACACTTTTGTATGATTTTTTCAGTAAAATTATTAATAATTTTAACTATTATTTACTATATGTGGTTTTATGTTGTTTTCCCAACATTTTGTCAAAAAGTCCCACAACATACAACACATTACATTTTCAAAAAAGAGTAAATAAAAAGCCGGAAACAAATCCGGCATAATTGTGGTTTTAGGTTTTATTTGAGCTTAAATCTCACCACTCTTGCATATTGACTGGTTCCATACATAAACGGTAATACTGGGAAAGATTTTTCTTTCTTATCTACCACCACTTTTTGTTGTTTATTATCCATATAGCAAGCATTGGTAATTCTCTTATCCGTATGTATAACTACTTGTGGTCTAGATTGTCTTCTAGCAACATTTTCATTGGAAGACATCGGTACATCTCTAATTACAGCATAATACCAATTATCATCCTTAAAGATGACTGCATTATCAACTTCTATTTCTGCTGGGACACAATCAAAGATAATATGAGAGTTTTTCTTTACCCATTTACCTAATTCAATAAGAGAATATTTTTCAAGCTCATTTAACATTCCATTTGGTTTAGGACCTGAATTTAATAATAAATTGCATCGACAAGCACGACAATCAATTAGTAAATTGATTAATGAAGGAATACTCTTATAACAAATATCTTCTTTGGCATATCCCCAGTGATCAGTTAAAGCGTCACAAACTTCTCCTGCTCTTTCTTTTCCATCAGCGGAAGAAACTTTAAATGGTTTTCCTCTTTCAAAGGTAACACCATCAATATCGTAATGAGAAACAGCACCTAAAGCATCTAATCCGGTGTTGTTGATAATCATTGCTTCTGGTTGGTATTGACGGATAGTTTTATATAGTCTATCAAACTGCCAATCAGCATTTGGCTTATCCCAATATCCATCAAACCAAAGTCCTCCGATTTTACCATAATTTTGGCAGAGAATTTTAACAGAATCGATTAAATAATCGATATATTTAGGAAAATTGTTTTTGTAATCAGGATTGTGCCAGTCTAATAATGTGTGATAAAAGAACGGAATAATATTAGCTTTATTACATTCATCAACAAACTCTTTCACTAAATCGCGATGGCATGCGCTATGAGGTGCATCAAATGTATTAAGGCCTCCAGTATCATATAAAGAAAAGCCTTCATGGTGTCTAGTAGTTAAAGTAATATATTTGGCACCTGCTTTTTTAGCGGTACGAACCAATTCTTTAGCCCAGTTCTTATTGATTTTAAATTCATTAACAAGCGCTTCATATTTAACGATACTTTTTGGATTTTCGTTTAAATATACAGATTCGTACCATTCACCTTTGCCGATGATGCTATATAAACCGAAATGGACAAAAATGCCAAAACCTAATTTTTCAAATCTTTTAATATATTCTGGTTTCATTTTGTTAATTCTCCATGGAGATGATCAAAATAATTATATAACAATACCCTAGGTTTCGTTTTACCATCTAAATAAATTCTTATCTTCACAATACCACAGCAAGTAAGCCCTTCATAGTGATGAATAAAATATGGATAATTCAAACAAAGTATAGAAGAAAGTATCTCAGTTCCTATTCCACCATGGCAAAAAAATGCAATAATTTTGGGGTTTTTACCTGTAGATTTATATGTTCTATCACTTCGATTGCGGTCAATATGTAATGATGAGAAGAAATTATTAATTTCTTTTTGAACTCTTTCTATCTCATTTTCTACTTTTTCTCCAAACATTTCATCCCTGTACCAAAGCGGATTTTTTTGAAGTTTTTTCATTCTTTTTAAATACTTATCAATCGCAAAAATCCATGATTTATGGCCATCCTCTCTTAAGCCAGTGATGCCTTCCCAGGCAATATCTTCTCTGGCCCAATCTAAAGGAATGATTTCCATCTTATGATCTTCAGCAGTTGGAACAGCGGTATGATAAGCACGAGAAATTGTTCCGGCGAATATCTTGTCTAACTTAACATCATGAAAAAATACACCGGTTTTTCTAGCCTGGCTCCAACCCTTTTCTGTCAAATCGGTAGTTTCGTAGTTTGGATCTCCATGACGGATATAATATAAATCCATATATTTTTTGTTCATATTTTGATAATAATTATTCTTTTAGTGGTTTGCAATGATATTCTATTTTATTTAAAATAGAGTAGTGGATATGAAAAACAAAAAATACTTTAAACAAGCTAAATATGGCCTAATGATTCACTTTGGCTTATATACCCTTTTAGCGGGTGAATACAAAGGTCAAAGAATGGGTACCACAATCGGAGAATGGGCCCAATCATATTTCCGTATTCCTAATAAAGAATATGAGAAACTAGCAGCCGCTTTTAATCCTATTTATTTCAACGCTGATGAATGGGTAGATTTTGCCTTAAGTGTTGGTATGAAATATATGGTGGTCACCACCAAACATCACGAAGGTTTTGCTTTATTTAAAAGCAAAGTTGACAAATTTAATGTCGTAGATGCCACTCCATTTAAAAGAGATATCATCAAAGAACTTGCCGATGCTTGCCATCGCAAAGGATTAAAATTTGGTATCTATTATTCTCAAGCATTAGACTGGAGAGAAAAGAATGCTGGTGGTTGGGATGCCACGCATCTAAATGTCGAAGATATGCATTGGGGTAATGATTGGGATTTCCCAGATAATTCCAATAAAGATTATTCCGAAGTATTTGAAAGAAAAATTAAACCTCAAGTTATTGAATTATTAACCAATTATGGAGATTTATTCTCCATATGGTTTGATACTCCTTGGACAATATCAGAAAAACAATCTTTAGAACTTTATAATCTAGTTAAAAAATATCAGCCTGATTGTTTAGTTAATTCAAGAATTGGAATGTTCCCAGGTGTCAAATTTGATTACACGTCATTTGGAGACAATGAAATTCCGGATGAATATAAAAATGGTGATCTCTTGTACGAGAGCGCGT
>JAEEGL010905944.1_pt1 | contig 27114 bp, 28 predicted proteins | sample 9134231 | NCBI WGS metagenome assembly JAEEGL01 (sample SAMN16246548, study PRJNA631951) | gut metagenome | biome: gut microbiome; feature: rumen; material: fiber-attached | host: Bos | place: Iran: Karaj | collected 2018-10 | reverse complement strand
TTAACTGTAACACAACCTCTACCATCAGATGCTGCACATATTCCACAACAAGTATCTAAAAGGCCAAATAAGAAACCACCATGACATATATCATAAGGATTCATACTAGTCTCAGTAATAAGAGCTTCCATTTCACAATAACCTTCATCTATATCAATTAACTTATAATTATTATTCTTTATAAATCCTTTAACAGTCTTAAAATTATTAAAAGCAATTTCTCTTCTTTCCTCTTTAGTCATATTGTCCTCCTATTAATCAACTAATTAAGTATAACACATAATTAAATTATTATTAATTACATGTATCTTTATTAATCTCAATAAATTTATACTCAATATCATCAATTTTAACATTCTTATCAACTTTTAACAAATAATAATCTGAACTATTTGCAAAACAAACACATCCATCATTATATTCAACATCTACCACCAGTTTATTATTATCAAAATTATACTTTATAGGTGAAACATCAGTAGTAGTACATTCAGGATCATCAATAATTAATAAAATAAAATTATTCTTTTTAAAAGAACTCTTAGTAATCTTGGAAGATTTAAAATATTCATTAAATGTATCGTATTCCGAAATAACTTTTAGATTATTTGGAGGATAATTCTTAATATCCTTAATTTCAATAAACTCTTTATTCTTTCCTAATTTGCTAAAATTACCAATAAGATCAAAATTTATAATCACAAAAACCCCTGCAATTATTATGGCTACAATTATTATATTTTTTTTCATAATTAACTCTTTATTGCCTCCTTAAATTGTTTATTACTTAATAGTTTATTTCTCTCTAATATAAAATCTTTAATTTGATTAGATACATTATCACAATACTCTGATATAACATTATCATCAATATTAGCATTTCTATTACCACAACTTAATTCATAATTATTATAATCAAAATCACCATAAATATTTAATTGAAGATCATTATATGAAGAATTACAAGAATATTTAAGTTTATTAGAAGACAATTCTTCAGTAATATTACATAAATAATATAATGAATCAAACTTTAAATTAATAGATTTTAGCATATTAGTATTAATAATATATTGATATTCTACATATTCTTCTTTTACATTATTCTTCATATTATTATAAAAATCTTCTTGCGTATTATTAGTAACTTTCTTCCTATAAACATCACCATCAAGTACATAATTATTATCAATTAAAGTATCAGATACAATAGCAACATTAGATTTACCAAATAACAAAGTAAATAATATAAATAATGCAAATATTATTATAACTATTATTATTAATTTCTTCATATAAATCACCTTTTTAAATATTTAGATGCATCAATACCAGGATTAGGAGTACCAACAAATCTATAAACTTTGAATCCACCTCCAATATATCCATTAGAGTATTGATCTATTCCAGGAAAAGAATAAGAACTATAACCAGCTTCATAAACATTACCTGTAGTATTAGGACTATATTTTTTAGCAACTTCATTACTAACCCAAATCATTGTATGTCCAGAATGGCCAAGAACATCACCAGGTTTAAGTTCAGAAGCACTTAAGTTATCAGAAATACCAATATATTTCCAATTAGGACTTTGTTCCATATAATCTAGTGCATCATCAGGACTAATCATCCAAAACTCTTTATCTACAGTGGCTCTAATAATTGCAGCAGCACCTTGAGTACATGAACAATATGCAGGATTATCATGACCATTTCCAGTATGAGCAACCGCATCCATTATATCTTGATAATCTTGTACACGAGGATCACTAATTCTTACCCAGTGATCAGCAGGATTACCAGTATTATTTGTAATTCTACCTTCAGGAGCAAAAGTACCTGCAACACTACAAGCTAATTCAGCAATAGAAGATGCACCTTCTCCTAAACCAGGTTTATTAGGATTTATTCCAGAACTACCTTTTTCATATTCATCAGGTTCAATATATACTTTAGTAGGAGTTTTACCTTCACTATCTTTTTCTATATATCTACTACTACCAGTAGAAGAATAAGCACTATTCCAACATTGACTAAAAGAATAATTTTGTCCAAACAAAGACATAGTCAAATTAACTAATAAAGGTAATAAAAATATTATTACACATGAAAGTATTGCATTAGTTAATCTTTTCTTTAATTTATCGTTACTAGGATCAGCAACCAACTTAGTTAAAATAATACCTAAAGACACAATTAAAACAATAGGAGCAGCAACTTCTACTACAGTAAATAACAATTTAAATATTTTTAATATAAATCCTAATCCAGGATTACTACAGGCATTAATATCTAAAATCATATTCATCAACCATTCCTATCATTTTAATTTTATCAAAAATAATATAACTAATAAATATTAAAAATTATATTTACAAAAAAAGATTAAGAATTCTTAATCTTTTATTATTGGTATTTATCAAGAGTTTGCATAAAATCATAAATATATGGACTTACAACTTCATATCCTGCTCTATTTAAATGTAAGTAGTCTGGTAAATAAGTTCTCTCTTCTACTCTTAAAATATTATTAAAATCATCACTTGCTAGATTAATATATTTTATATTCCATTTATCTAAAATTTCTATAGTCTTATCATAATAAACTTTATAATCGTTATAAGACCACTTTATACCCCTCTCAGTATAGTTTGGTGTATAGTAAGTAATTATATAACCTATACGAGAATTTGGCCATTTAGTAGTAACATAATACAAATAGCTTTCTAATCCACCACAAAATGTTCTAGGATCAAAAGAATTAATATCTTTACTATCAGAAATATTACCTATAGGAGTATTATATAAAACATCATTTACTCCACCCTGAAGAATTACAAAATCATAATTCTCCGGATCATTATAATGACCCTTTACTTCATTAACTAACCATTTATTAGCATTATCATATGTAGAAACTCTATAATCAGAAATACCTGCATTTACAGATGATTTCAAATCATAATTATCTCCTATATAATTAGCCCAAGAATATCCATTAGATAAGAATCCATATACAATAGAATCACCAAAAAATACTGCACTCTTCTGTAAAGTTTTACTCATATTTACTTTATATGTTGCTTTAGCCTCTTTCTTATTATTCCCTATCGCAGTACAAGTAATAATATTCTCTCCTACGTCTAATTTCTCTTTATCACAAGTTGTTTTTCCTCCACTTTTCCCATATTTAACTTCAATATTTTTTAAAGGATCAAACTCTGTATCACCATCTATTATAATTTGCTCTTCAATTACAGTAATTGTAGGAATAGTTTTATCTAAAGATTCCTTTTTCTCTTCTTTCTTATGATAATTTATAAAAACAAACAATCCAATTAAAAGAAAAAGAACAATTAATAAAACTACAATAATAATTAATTTCTTTTTTGATTTCATCCAATCACTCCATTTTAACTATAGACATATCCATATATAAATTATACATATTATATAATATTAAAGTTTCTTCTATATTATTATTCTCTATATAATTTGAAACATTATTATTAAAATAACGCATATCAATCACATAAATATATTCATAATGATTAGTCAAAAACGGTATAAATGAATTTGCATAACTATTTTTTACTACTAATATTTTTTTATTATTAGTAAGATTTTTATTATGAATAATAATCTCACTATGATTATTATCTAAAAAATATGCATATTTATCTTTTTCAGATAAATATTTTTCATTATATAAAGTATTAGTAATTCTATTTTTATCTACGTAATTAACTTCTAAATCATTATTACTATTAAATGTATATATATCATCTAAAACATTTACTCCAAGTACTTTTGAAGAAGTAGTTCCCATAAATTCAGAACTTACTTTTTTTATGTTAAAATCTTCTTTATTTAAATATTCTTCATTTTTTGTTTTCATAAATTCTACATAAGCATAATATGCTCCAAAAGTAGTCCAATGATGATCAGTTCTATAATACATTTGCTCTTCTTTATTTTTTCCTATTAATACATCTCTTAAATCAATATTTGTAGTATTTTCAAGATTCTTATATAAATTATCTAATTCCTTGTCCTCTAGAATATCTAAATGATAATGCATTTTATCTTCATTTACTAAGATTGAATCAGGAACAAACATTACATATACATTTTTATCTTTAGAGAAATCATTTATAGTTTCATATATATAATGAGATTTAGGATTATTAATAAATCTAGGTATTAAATAATTATCTTTAGCAATATATGTATCATTTATATAAGTTTTACCTGATAATAAATCAATTTTAGTTTTAATACTTAATAGTCTATTTCTAGAAGGAAAATGATCACTCAAATAATCATCAATATTTGATATAGAAAACTTCTTTAAATATCTATTTTCTAAATAAGAATAATTTTCTTTCTTAGAAAAAATAAATATAAAATCAAATAAAACTATCATTAGTATTATAAATATAAAAATTATCTTATTAGTTTTCTTCATAGTATCACCTAAAAATTATTATATAAGAATGGATGAAATGATCCACTAACAATAAATGAAATAGTTATTATAAATAAAATTAAATATACTACAGGCAATATTACATTAATAATAGCATTATTATTAATTTTATCATGTAACTTATCTGGCATTTTAAAACATAAAATGATACCTATAATTATTAATAAAATATTTTCTTTCATATAAAATATAGTAGTTGTATCTATAATGTTTTTACTAAAAATAGTTTTAATAAAAGGTATTATATCTACTCCAATAAAGAAAATATACCCAAATAAAACAATTAATACTACATAAATATGTCTAACAAACCCAGGTAATTTATCTAATATATTCTTAAATACATGTTTTTCTAAAACAATTATTATTCCATAATACATTCCCCATAATAAGAAATTAACTGTATTACCATGCCACATTCCTGTTAAGAACCATACTATTAATAGATTTATAATATTTTTAAATATACCTACTCTATTTCCTCCTAAAGGAATATAAACATATTCTTTAAAGAAATTACCTAAAGTAATATGCCATCTTCTCCAAAATTCAGATATGCTCTTAGATAAATAAGGATAATCAAAATTCTCTTTATAATTTATTCCTATCATTTTACCTAATCCAATTGCCATATCACAATAACTAGAAAAATCTATATATAATTCTAAAGCAAATACAAGTAATAGAAATATATTTAAAATACTAGTAGGATTATCAATAGTAAGTAATGTATTAAATAATAAACCTAAATTATCAGATATTAATACTTTTTTTATTAATCCATTTAAAAACCTTCTAAACCCTTCATAAAAATCATCTTTTGTAGGATTTAAATTCGCTAAATCATTTTTAAAAGAACTATATCTAGTAATAGGCCCCATAGTAACATGAGTAAACATCATAATATAAGTAAAATAATATAAGATGTTTTTCTCGGCTTGAATTTTATTTCTCTTGACATCAATTATATAAGATAAACTATTAAAGATATAGAAACTAATTCCTAAAGGAAAAATTAAAGAATGATTATACTTAAATACTAGTAATGTAGAAATATTTAATAGTATTAAAATATAATATAGAAAGATTAACTTCATAAATTTTGATATTAAAATTACTAATACATATTTAAGTAATCCAATAGATATAAGAATTATAAAATTATATAAACCACTATATAAATAGAATAATATACTAAATACTAATAATACTAAGTATCTACACTTTTTAGGTATAAATCTATATATTAATAAAAAAACAGGTAAAAAGAAAAATATAAAAATTAAACTTGAAAAGTTCATTATTTTATATTTTCCTTTACTAAATCATATGCTTTATCAGTATCTTTATATGAAATATAAATTAAATAATTACCTACACTAGTTTGAACTTTATCTTGTAATATTCCTACTGCTTCAGGTGAATATAAAGAACTTTGTGATTCTAATGTTTCAAAGAAATTATCCATTTGTTTTTTTACTTCATCCTTATTTTTATCTGATACTTTAATTATTGCATATACAGATCCATCTTTATTTGAATTACTTTTTATTACATACTCGTCCATTAAAGATAAATCAATGCCATATATAGCTTCTAATTCTCTATCTTCCATAGAAACCATATCTTTCATTTCTGCATCTAAACTTTTACTTGCTGCATCCATATCAAGTGTAACTTCTGAATTGCTACTTGCACCACATCCAGTTAGTAATAACAAACCTATTAAACATATAATAATTTTTTTCATATTAAACTCCTCCTAAATCTATATGTTTTATATAATCTATATAATAAGCTTTTCCATTTTCATTTAAATGAAAGCCGCAATTAGCTTCATCTTTACATTCGTAATAATCATGATTAGCATAACCTGATCCATCTTTTAATCTATCTGCAAAATTTATAAATCCAATTTTGTTTCTGTGACAAGTCTCTAATACATAATAATTATATTGATTAATTCTATATTGATGATTACCATTTATAGTTCCTGAATATACAGGAAATACAGCACTAAATATTAATTTAGTATTAGGATAATTATTTTTAACATTATCTATAAGAGCTTGAGTTTCTTGTACAAGTTGATCTTTATTCATATGAAGTATTGTATTAATACCAACAGAAGCAATTAAATATTTAGGCTGATAAGTTGATAAAGCCTCATTAAGTGTCATACTCTTTCCATCTACAAAAGTAGTAAATGTAGAAGTATTAATCTGTACTATATTTAAGTTATACATACCCCATGTTTGAGCTCCACTTAAATACCTTCCATGTTGATATAGAAATGCTACATTAGAATCTCCTAAAAAAACAGTATCATTAAAGTAATCATATTCTTTACTCTGATCATATTTTAATAAAACATCAGTATAAACATTATCTAAATTAAAACTATTTATAGGTGCTTGTAAAACAGTTTGTCTATCAGCAACCTCAATATTTCTTTCTACAACAGTCTCATTATTTGCAGAATCAACAACACTATATTTAATTACATAATTACCAACATTATTTATATCTAAATTACTATCTACTTTTACTTTATCAGTAATATCACCATCTACATTATCGCTAGCAGTATATCCAGCTTCTTGATATTCCTCCCCAAGATTTAAATAAACATCTTTTTCTCCATTCAACTCAATATGAGGTTTTTCCAAATCTTTTACAATTACTTTTCTTTGTAACCTTTTAGTAATAAATAAAACTTTAGAACTGTAGTTAACCTTATATTCCCCTACTTTAGTATTATCTATATTATTAGTAATTTTTATATTATCTATCTTTTTACCAAAGAATTTAGAAACTGCACCACTCTCTAGATATTTTTTATTAATACCTAATTCTACTTCTTCCTCGCCAATCAAAACAAAAGAAAAGTTCTTATCTAAGAAAATATACAAACCACCAGAAATAATAAATAATAAAGAAATAACAATTAATACTATAGAAATTATTTTAAATTTATTATTACTTTTATTCTTTTGCTTATCCTTTTGCTTATTCTTTTTCATAATCTCTTCCTCATCGTTATTCTAACATCTAAATAATATCACCAATCTTTTTTTATGTAAAGTTCGATAATTTATTTATTATATATTATTTGTTATAATAAAAATGGTGATAATATGTATACAATTAATGATTGTGTTTTAATTAGGAAAACAGGCGTTTTTCCAGAAAATGGTATAATTCAAACTCCAATAAATGGATTAGCTTATGAATTTGGTAAATCTACAATATTAGGAGATGCCATATATGATAAATTAAGAGAAGAATATACCAATCCTGAAGATTTAATTAGAGAAGGAAAAAAATATGATGTTTATTTTGAAACATATAGAAGAACTATTCATTTCACTATAAATGGTGTTGTAGCAGATTCTTTGTATGGGCAATTTCCATATCCATTTGCTATTATTGAACCACTAAAACATCATGTTGATGATGATTCACTAGAAACTCTAAGAGTTGAAGATACATATTTTACTGATGATATGAAATTATCAGATGAAGCTATAATACTTATACCAGAAGAAGAAAGAGAAAAACTAGCCGAAAGATATGATCTTACAGGATTAAATATCCGCACCTACACAGGTGAGTTAGAGCAAGCAATTAAAGATGAGTTACAAGAAGCAGGCTATGACTTCTTTGATGTAAATGATCACGGATATAGAAAAGGTTTAGATAGTGGAACAAAAGATAGCGAAATGTATACTTTTATTTATGAATATTGTCAAGCTAATGGAATTCCACAAAAAAAGCATTTCTATTCAGACATTAATTATGAAGATCAACAAAAAAGAATGGAAGAAGCTGAAAAGATGGATGAACTACATCTAAAATATATATTAGATAGTGGTTTAGTAAGTGAAGAAGTAGTAAAGAAAACAAATACCTTATTAGAAGATAGAAGATATTATAAACAAGAATTTAATGAATTAATGAGACAAGTAGTTGATCAAGTTGGATTAGAAAAATTAGCTGAATTAACAAGTGAATTTAATCAAAAAATGATAAACGATAGAGAATTAAGAATAATGGCTAATAAAGAAAAAGAACCTCAACAAACAAAAGATAAATCAAATAAAAGAGACTAGATAAACTAGTCTTTTTTTAATATGGTATATAAGGTAATAAACCTATCAATATAATAGAAACAAAAAATAGTAATAATAAGAATACTTTATTAAATTTATTTAATTTTAAAGTATCACTTAAATTATAAATAATACCATATAAAATTCCTACTAATATTAAACCAGCTATTATTCCTAAATATATTTTTAAAGTATTACTTAAATCTGAAAAAATAGCAGTATTAATTCTTTCTGCAATTAAACTATATGTCATTATGCAATATCCAGTAGCACCATGAGAAAAATAAAATATTATTCCTGAGCCTTTAGTATCACCAGCCAATATCGCAACACCAAATCCTGCTATAAAGAATACAAAACCAAATAAATAAAATAGAAAGTTTTGAGGAACAGTAGGTAAAAGTATAATTGCTCCAAATATTATAAATAACAAGCAAATCATTATAATAGAAAATACATCTTTATTTTTAATACCTAATCCATCTAAAATATTCTTACTAAGATTCTTATTTCTATCAAGCGATATTCTCATTAATTTTACAAATTCATCGAATTGTTTTTCAATATATTCACTGTCTTCATTATGTAATTCATCAAGTTTTTTCTTATTAGATTCATACATGATATCACCTATCCATCTAATGTAATTATATTCTAAATAGATTAAAAAAAAATAAAAAGCATTAAAAAATTAATTACTTTACTTAATATATAGAAATATTATTTACCCTTTAAATATTATATGATATAATATGCTCCGAAATGAGGGCATATTATGAAACTTAGAATAAATCCAAAAATGATAAATCTATTATTAACAACTAGTGTTTTAAGTGTAGGACTAACTGCTTGTAGTCCTGATAAAACGCAAACTTCAGGAGAAATTCATTATAATATTGGAGAACACAAATTAATAGAAGTAGATCTAGGAATAGATTGGCCATTTGGTAAAGATGGTTTATATGGTTTAGAAGCACCAAAAGGATATAGAGTTGTAGATTTTGATTATGATTTTTTAGAAGATTCTACATCATATAGTGACTATTTCTATGAAAACACAAGTGAAGTTACTACTGATAATTCTAATAGTTTTGGTCTACCTATTAACGATATAGAAGATAAAGATAATCTATATGAAGCCGGAGAACATAGTATTGTTTCAATAGATAGAGGTATTAATCTATTAGGTAGTTTTGGTTTTACAAAAGACCTAGAACCACCAGTTGGATATAAAATAGTAGATTATGATTATGATGTAACTAATGGTTTTGATTTTGAAAATATTACATATCAAAATAATACATTAGTAGAAGTTGAAGATTTTGATAATTTTGGAAAGCCTATCAATAATACTGTAAATAATAATAAAGACTATTATGATGTTGGTGAACATACTATTGTTATGCTAAATCGCAATATGAATCCATTCTTTGGTAAAGATGAAAGTAAAACAATATACGCACCAGTAGGATATGAAATAATTGATTATGATTATGATAAATTAAGCTTTTCAGAATATGAAACAACTCTTTATAAAAATAATGTCCCAGTGTCAAAAGTTAAAGACAATTTTGGAACACCTTTAGAAGAAGCAAAAGAAATAGATGAAGCATTGGTAGAAATCAATAGAGAACCAAATATCCTATTAGGTAAAGTAACATTAAAAGAAGCAAGTGAAAAAGAAGACTATTATTTAATAGATTATGATTATGATAAAAATCCATATTTTGAGTTTGAAACTCATGTTTACAAGAAGGGTAAAAGATAATTTATCCTTCTTTTTTTAACAAAAAAACTATGCGTATAAACACATAGTAATTTCTATCGATGTCCTCTTTTAAGAACTTTAGGATCATTAAAAATGACTTCTGGACTGTAGTATTCATCAGTAGTTTCTGTTGGAACCCAGCCATATGCTTCAATAATTTTTGAAAACTCATCTAATCTTTTTTCTGGAATAGTTATTAAAGGTTTTTCAGTACCTAAAAACTCATAAGAATCTTCTAATATTAATTTAGAATAACCTTTTTTACGATACTCTTCATCTATTAAAAATGTACATATTTTAGATTCATCCGCAGTTCTTTTTAACATAGATAAACCTACTATTTGAAAACCATCTAAATAAAATATAGCTTCACCTTCTCCATCTAATATTCTTGGTATATTTGTCTGATAATACCATTTGTAATATTCTGGATATTGAAGTTTATTATAATCTGTTAATAAATAGATCTCGTTAGCAGCCCTAGAAAAATTTTTATCTCTCATAGTACTTAATACGTATTTTTCCATGATACACCTCGGCTTTATATTATAACATAATCAAAATTTATTACAACAATCTATATATTCACAAAAAAAGAACTATTTGTAAGTTCTTTATATAAGATTCGAATAATTCGAACAAATTCTTAAATGGTGTCCCTGAGAGGAGTCGAACCTCCGACCAAAGGTTTAGGAAACCTCTGCTCTATCCACTGAGCTACAGAGACAAATAAGAAGACTAAACTTCTTGAATAACAGTAATTATCATTGGTTTAGCTTCAGTTTCTTGATAGAAATAATTTCCAAGTTCTGCTCTTACATCATTTTTAATTTTTGTATAGTCAACTCTCTTACCACTATCTTTTGTATCTTCTAAAATAACATTCCTTGCTATTTCAGCTGTCTTTTCGATTAATTCTTGACTTTCTTTAACATATACAAAACCACGAGTAAGTATTTCAGGTCCTCCAATTATTTCTTTAGTATCTTTATCTAAAGTACAACTAATTATAACGATACCACTATTACCTAACATTTCTCTATCTTTTAAAACTAAATCACCAATGTCATCCCCACTAGAACCACTAATTAAAACTTGTTCTACAGGAACTTTTTCAAATGACTCAATCATTTCACCATTATCAAATTCAACAACATCACCATTTAATTTTAAAATAATATTATCTTTATCCATACCACATGCTTCAGCAACTTCAGCATTAGCATATTGATCTTTATACTCCCCTTTTACAGGAAAATAATATTTAGGATTCATCAAATTAATCATTAACATCAAATCTTCACTAGATGCATGATGTAATAAACTCTTTTTATTAGAAAGCATTATACCATTAGCACCTATTTGTGCTATTTGATCTAAAACGTCACTTGATTTCTTTTCAATACCAGGATAACTTGGTTCAGTAATAAACACAGTATCTTCATCAGTTAACTTAATAAATTTATCATATCCTTTAATTATTCTATTTAAGTTAGAGAAAGGCCTTTCCTTTTCATCACTAATAAATACAATAATACCTTTTTCATTAAGTGCTTCTAAATTTTTAATTCTAGACTCATCGAATGTTAAGTATCCTTCTTTTAAGGATTCACTTATCATATTTTGTAATCCCTTACCCATAACAATAACATTTCTATGAGTTTTCATTATCTCATCAAATAATTCTTGAATTCTATAGAAATGAGCAGGAAATACAGTACAAATAATTCTTCCTTCATTATGAGCAAGTACTTCTCTAATTAATGAAGCTGCTCTATCAAGTGGACTAGTATGTCCTACTTTACTAGCATAAATAGATTCACTTAATAAACATAAAACTCCTTGTTTACCAACATATGCAAGTTTTCCGATATCACATTTATAATTACCCAACATAGTTGAGTCAAAAGTATAATCCCCTGTATAAACAATTGCTCCATCTGGGGTATACAAAACATAACAAACTGCATCAGGAATAGAATGTGTAACACTAATAGGAAAAATACTATTATTACCAAATACAATTTTATTATAAGGCTTAATTTCAATTAAATTACATTTCTCAATTAACTCATTACTCATATCATTTTTTAATATTTCTAATGTTAAATGAGTACCATATACTGGTATATCAGGAACAGCTTCCAATATATCAGGAGTAGCCCCCATATTAGATTCATGACCATGAGATAAGAATAATCCTTTTATTTTATCCTTGTTATCAATTAAAAATTGATGACCAGGAATTATATAATCTATTCCTAAATTAATATCATTGTCGTACTTTAAACCACAATCAAATATAAAAATCTCTTCGTCTACATTAACGACATACATGTTTTTGCCATTTTCATTTAATCCGCCTAAAGCAAAAACTTTTATTTTACTCAATTTTTTATTCCTCCTTTTCTAATAATTAATCGTAAAAAGACTAACTAATTATACCAAAATTAGTCTATTTTAGCAAGTTTATCAAGAGCCACTTTAGCAGCTTCTTGTTCTGCTTCTTTCTTAGATGAACCTACTCCTCTACCATAAACAATCCCATCTACTAATACATCTACAGTGAATGTTTTATCATGACTAGGACCAACTTCATCAATTAAATTATAATGAATAGTATCTTGTTCAGCTTGTACATATTCTTGTAAAGCACTCTTATAATCATTAAAGAAATTAACTTTAGGATTTTCAATATAAGGAACAATTACTTCTAATATAATTCTTCTAACAGTACTAAAACCTAAATCTAAGTATATAGCAGCCATTAATGATTCAAATATATCAGCAACAATAGCTTTCTTATAGCGACCATTTTCTTTTAATTCTCCATGACCAAGTCTTAAATATTTTTCAAGTCCTAAATCCATAGAATATTCATATAAAGCATTTTCACAGACATAACTAGATCTAACTTTAGTCATTTCACCTTCATCTTCAGAATAATTAGTATATAAATATTCAGCAATAACCATATCAACTATAGAATCACCTAAAAATTCTAATCTTTCATAATCTTGTTTAGCTTTATGTTCATTAGCATAACTAGAATGAGAAAAAGCTATATTATATAATTTTTCATCATTAGGTTTAATATTCAGTTTTTTAAATAATTCATTCATTATAATCACCACATAAATTATATCACAAAAATATTTACATCGAATATTTGAATTGAGTTTAGTAAAAATATATAGTAAAATATAAATATGAAAAAAATATTAATAAACCTAATAAAGGTATATCAAAAAATGCCACTATCTAGTCATAAGAATTGTAGATTTACACCTACATGTAGTGAATATGCAATAGAAGCAATAGATAGATATGGATCAATAAAAGGTACAACAATGGCAATAAAAAGAATAATAAGATGTAACCCATTTGGAAAATATGGATATGATCCTGTACCTAAAAGGAGTAAATAATATGAATAGAATTAAAATGATTTTTATAACTATATTTTTTATAGGACTAACATTTATATGTACAGGATGTACTAATGATGACATGCAAAATATTAATATAATTGTTACTAATTATCCTAATGAATATATAGTATCTAAACTATATGGAGATTATTCTACAATAAAATCAGTATATCCTGATGGAGTTAAAACAGATGAATACAAAATAAGTAATAAATCTAAAAAAGAATATGCAACTACTGGATTATTTGTATATAATGGTTTGATTGAAAAAGAAAGATCTCTAGCAGTTGACCTATTAGATTTAAATTCAAACTTAAAAATAATAGATACTGCTTATGTATTAGAAACAGATTATTCTACAGAAGAATTATGGTTAGAGCCTTCTTCTCTACTAATGATGGCTCAAAATGTAAGAATAGGTTTAGAAGAATATATAACAGCAACAGTATTAGAAAATGAAATAGATGAAAAATATGAAGAATTAAAAGTAGTATTATCTGAGTTAGATGCAGAATATCGTTTAGAAGTAGAAAATGCAGAAAATAAAAAAATAGTTGTTGCTAACGCTTCACTAAAATTCTTAGAAAAATTTAATTTTGAAGTATATTGTATAGATAGTGATGCTACAGATAAAACAATAAGTGAAGTTAATCAAATGATAGAAAATAATGAAATCAATTATATCTATATATTCAAAAATGATAATATAAATGATAGAGCTCAAGAAATATTAAATGCACATGAAAACTTAAAAACACTATCTCTACATAAACTAGATAATATAACAGATGAAGAAAGAGATAACGATGAAGACTATGTTTCAATTATGAAAAAGAATTTAGATGAATTGAAAAAAGAACTATATCAATAGTTCTTTTTATATAATTATTCTTGCAAAAACCAATAATATTTGATAGAATTATATATGTTTACAAGAAGCGAGGTGAAATTATGCCAAATATTAAAGGAGCAATCAAAAGAGTTCGTGGTAATAATAGAAAGAGAGTTATTAATACTTATGTATCATCATCTATGTCTACAGCTATTAAAAAATTCGAAAAATCAGTAAAAGAAAATAATAAAGAAGCTGCAAAAGCAAATCTAAATGTTGCTCTACAAAGAATTGATAAAGCAGTAAATTCAAAATTAGCTCATAAGAATAAAGCTGCTAGATTAAAAAGTAGATTAACAAAGAAATTAAATAATATGGAATAACCAATTGTATAATTGGTTTTTTTAATATAAAATATTAATTGGAGGATAAAACATGAAAAGACTTATACCCTACTTATTAATATTAATACTTTTAGCAGTCATAATTCTAAATAAAGATGCAATATATGAAAAATATACTGATTATATTATAGAAATAGAATCTAAACAAATTGAAGTACCTGAAAATAACGAATATTCAAGAAATTATAGTTTTAGTTATGTACAACTAACTGATGATTTCATACCAGAGAATAAACAAGATTTATTAAACATATTATTCACAGGACTTAATTCAGGAAATGATTCATTTGAATTTTACTGTTCAAAAGAATATGATACATGCATCGAAGATGTAGAAGCAATTGCTAAAGATCAAGTAGTAATATCAGATATAAATAATTTTGTTCATCCATATAATTCATTTAATCATATAGAAACTAAATATGATACATTAGGACATATAACAATCACAACAACTAGAAATTATACAGAAAGTCAAATAAATGATATTAATAATAAAGTCGATGAAATATATAATAGTATTTATGATCCAAATGCAGACTTAACAACAAATATAAGTAATATTCATGATTATATAGTAAATAATACACAATATGATAAAGAAAGATCAGATCATAATGTAGTAACATATTATTCAGATATAGCATATGGACCCCTATTACAAGGATATGCCTTGTGTGGAGGATATGCAGACGCTATGGAATTATTCCTAGAAAAATTAGGAGTAGAAAGTTTTAAAGTATCAAGTGAAGAACATGTATGGAATGCTGTACATCTAAATGATACATGGCTACATCTAGACTTAACTTGGGATGATCCAATAACAACATCAGGAGAAAACTATTTAACAAAAGATTATTTTCTAATAACAACAGAACAACTAGAAGCAATAACTATTAGGGAACATAATTATGATAAAAATGTTTATAAAGAATTAGCATAAAAAAAGAGTAGTCACCTACTCTTTTATATATTCATAAACTTCGTTAATTGTATTATCAAAATTTTCAAAATCAACATCAAACCATTTAACATCAAATTGATTATTAAAAAAAGTATATTGTCTCTTAGCAAAATGCCTAGAGTCTTTTTTTATTTCATTTATAACATCTTCAAGCTTTTTATCTCCAAACAAATAATCTTTAAACTCTTTATAACCAATTCCACTATTTAAAATACGACTAGTTTCATATTCATCTTTTAATGATTCTACTTCACTAAGTAAACCATCTTCTAACATCTTATCTACTCTACCATTTATTCTGTCATATATTATATTTCTATCAGTAGTAAGACCAATAACTTTAATATTATAAAGAATCTTATCTTTATCATTACTAAATAGAGAATTATTAATAAATTTATTTAAAAGTCTAACTAATCTTTGACGATTATTAACATGAACATCAATCTTTTCATCATAATTTCTAATTTTTTCAAGAATTTCTTCATTAGTTAAATCATCAAAAGAAGAATAATTATTTTCAGCACTAAATCTATAATCATATAAAGCTGCTTTAATATATAATCCTGTACCACCTACAATAATAACTCTCTTATTTCTAGATTCTATATCTTTAATACAATCTCTACAATCTTTTTGATAATCATAAACAGTATAATCATCATCAACATCACGAATATCTATTAAATGATGAACAATATCATTCATTTCTTCCTTACTAGGTTTAGCACTTCCTATATTTAATTTCTTATATATAGAAACACTATCTCCATTGATTATTTCAGCATTAATTTTTTTTGCTAATTCAATAGATAACTTAGTTTTACCTACTCCAGTAGGCCCAACAATAACAATAATATCATTCATTATAATCCCTCTTAAACATTTTATCTAATTCATCCCTAGTATAAGTAATAATTGTAGGTCTACCATGTGGACATGTAAAGGGATTATCACAATATCTAACATTATCAACAATCCATTGCATGTCATCAATACTTAAATATTCATGAGCTTTAACACTATTATGACAAGCAATACTCATAATAGTAGTATCAATAAATTTTTCTTTAGAAAAATCACCTTTCTGACAAATAAGTTCAAATATATTATTAATTTCTTTAGAAGAATTCTTTTGATCTATCCAATCAGGATGTGATCTAACTAAAAATATACCTTCACCAAACTCCTCACAAGAAATACCAAGTTCATCTAAAATATATAATCTATCTTTTATTCTTAAATAATTATCTTTACTTAATTCTATTTTTATAGGAGTAAGTAAATCAATTACAGTACTTCCTCCATTTAAAAATTCATTCATGTATTTCTCATAATTAATCCTTTCAGCAGCAGCATGTTGGTCAACTAGATAAAAACCATCTTCGTTATAACATAAAATATATGTCATAAAAACATTACCAATTACATTCATTTTATTAATTCTAGCAACTCTTGCTTCGCTCTTTTCCAAAGAATCAATTATTTCTTCTTTATCTTCATGAACTTCAAAATCTAATTTAATTTCTTCATAACTCTTTTCTTCTTTTTTTGTTATTATTTCTTCTTCTTCATCATTATGTTTAATTTGATTATAAACTTCATTAAAAGAAGTAGAAGTTCTAACATTAGCTTCAGGAATCAAAGTAAGAGTTTTTAATCTATCATCAATAGAATTACTAATTAACTTTAATAAACTATCCAATTTAGAAAATTTAATATCCATTTTAGTAGGATGAATATTAATATCTACTAAAATAGGATCAACATCAACATTAAGAACAATAATAGGATATCTTCCTTTATGAATATAAGTATGATAACTATCAATAATACATCTATTTAAATCATTATTTTTAATAACTCTTCCATTAACTAAAGTAGTAATACTATTTCTATTAGATTTAGTTACTTCAGGATAAGAAATATATCCAGAAATACTATAGTCATCATTAGATGCATCAATAGGTATCATCTTTTTAGTAATATTAGCTCCATATATATCATATATTACTTTTAATAAATCTCCATTACCAGAAGTTTCTAATAATACATTATCATTATTACTTAATTTAAATTTTATATTAGGATAAGATAGAGCCATCTTATCAATATATTCAACTATATTAGCAAGTTCAACATATAAATTTTTTAAATATTTTAATCTTACTGGAGTATTATAAAACAAGTCACTTACAATGATATCAGTACCTTTTGCTAAATCACATGATTTAACCTTCATGTCATTTCCACCATTAATAGTAATTAAAGTACCAACTTTACCATCACTAGTTTTAAGTCTAACTTTACTTACACTAGCAATACTAGGAAGCGCCTCACCCCTAAACCCTAATGATTCAATATAAAATAAATCATCTAAATTACTTATCTTACTAGTAGCATGTCTTTGAAAAGCAAGTTTAGCATCTTCTCTACTCATACCAATACCATTATCATAAACTTCTATTTCTTTAACTCCAGAATCAGTTAATTTAATTTCTATTACATCAGCTTCTCCATCAATAGAATTTTCAACAAGTTCTTTGACAACATTCATACATGATTCAACAACTTCTCCAGCTGCAATCTTATTTGCTAAGTTGTCATCCATTACTTTAATTTTATTCATCAAATCACTCTCTTTCTAAATGAAGACTATGAGCATGGTCTGCCGTTCTTATTACTATCCTTACCTGTATAATACTCCCTACATTTATTACCAGTACACTCTAATGTTACTTTGTATTTAAATTCTGAAACTTCATTAGTATTCATATCAATCTCTTCTACATCAACAGTACCATCACAAAATCCCTTATTTGATGGATCAATAGGTTCATCCATATAACCTTGATCATATAAATCTTTTAAAACATAATGTGCTCCATCTTCATCTAAATCATTCATATACTTGCCTTGAGCCGCAGCATAAGCAGACTCATAAATATTATCATATGCACGATCTCTAGTCTTACCAATATATTTAGTTACCGCTGGTAGTGCAACAGCAAACAAAATACCAATTATAACAATCACACCAAGTAACTCTATCATAGAAAACCCTTTATTATTCATAAAACACCTCACTATAAATATTATCTAAAATAATTATACTACATTTCTTCATCAAGTGACTCTTTTAATTTTGTAGCAACTTCCTCAGGAACCACTTCACTAAGTTCATCAATAGAAGCTTCTTTAATCTTTTTTAAAGAGCCAAATTTCTTTAATAATTCTTTCTTACGAACCTCTCCAATACCTTCAATCAAATCTAATCTAGAAGCAAGTGCTCCTTTAGATTTAATATTCCTGTGATATGAAATAGCATATCTATGTACTTCATCTTGTATCTTAGTTAAAAATAAGAATAAATTAGTATCTTTACTTACCTCTAATATTTCATAATTAGAATTCATAATAGCGTTAGTTCTATGCTTATCATTTTTAACTAAACCAATAATAGTAATATTTAAATTCAAAGAATCTATAATTTCTTTACAAACACCAATTTGAGTCTTACCACCATCCATAACAATAATATCAGGCATAACTCCATTATCCATGAGTAATCTATAATATCTTCGATAAATAACTTCTCTCATAGCACTCAAATCATCTTTAACAGAAACATCTAATTTAAATTTACGGTACTCATTCTTATTAGGTAAAAAATCATCAAAAACAACCATACCACCAACATAATAAGTACCAAATAAATGAGAATTATCAAAAGCTTCAATTCTAGAGGCACTAGAAATATTAAGTAATTCTCTCAATTCTTTAACAGCATTAATTCTTTTTAAGTCATCTTTTTCAATAGTCTCTTCTCTTAATCTATATTGTTCTTCTGCATTTTCTCTAGCTAAATCAATTAATTTTTTAATCTTACCTTTACTAGGTTTATAAACATTAATATTAAAATATTCACTCATAAGATCAATATCAAAATCATCTGATACATATAATTCATGAGGCATAATACCTTGTTTATCATAAAATTTAATTAAATATTCTAAAGAAGCTTCAACAGGATCATCTAAACAACCAATAATCTCATTATGTCTACCAAACAATAATCCATTTCTAATAAAGAATATTTCTATACTTAAATAATTCTTATCACAATAATAATTAACCACATCAAAATCATTACTATTATTAAGATCTATCTTCTGTCTCTTTAATGTTGTATTAATATCATCAATCATTACTTTATATTCTTGTGCTCTTTCATAGTTCATATCATTTGATGCCTCTAACATTTTTTCATTAAGCTTAGATGTAACAATTGAACTATTTCCTCTTAAAAATGATTTAATCTCTTCTATCATTTCATTAATTTTATCTTCATCAATATCTAACTTACAATATCCCAAACATTCATGTATATGATAATAAAGACATAAATCTTTCTTTAAATGATCACATTTTCTCAAAGGATATACTCTATTTATTATTTCTACAGTTCTACGAGCTGCCCCTGCATTAGGATAAGGTCCAAATAAATTACCCTTCATTTTTTTTCTTTTAACATTTCTTACAACTTTAACTACAGGATATTTCTCATGAGTAACTTCAATATATGGATAACTCTTATCATCACGAAGTAATATATTATATTTAGGATCATATTTTTTTATTAAAGTAATTTCTAATATTAAGGACTCTAATTCAGATGAAGTAACTATATATTCAAAATCATCTATATCTTCAACTAGCATTCTAGTTTTACCTGTAACAGTTCTAGTAAAATAACTTCTAAGCCTTCTTTGTAAATTTTTAGCTTTCCCTACATATATTACTACCCCATCTTTATTTTTCATTTGATAACTACCAGGTTTAGTAGGAACAAGAGCAAGTTTATCTTTAAAATCCTTCATATAATCACTTCCAACTCATATTATAACATAATATCACAAATAAAAAGGAAGTAAACACTTCCTTATTTATTATTGACTATTTTCTACTTCATCTAATAGATTTTCTCCATCATCTTCTTCATCAGCAATTAACTTATCATTTTCATCTTTTTCGTCATATTTAATTTCAACATTTTGAGTAAAATCCATCTTCTCATCAGTTGTTAATTGTTCTCTAGCTTCATCAACAGTGATAGTTTCAACTTCAGGTTGAGGAGTTAAATCTTGTCTACCAACAACTTCCCAATTATTAGAACCCTCTGGTTTTCTAATAACTCCAGTTTCTTCTAATTCATCTATTATACGACCTGCTCTATTATATCCAACTTTGAATTTTCTTTGAATCATAGAAGCACTAGCTTTATTAGTAGAAGTAACTAAATCAACTACTTCATCATATAAAGGATCTAAATCATTTATATTGATTCCAGCACCTCCTGCACTAGCACCAGATAAATTTTCTAACATTGAATCATATTGAGCTTCTTGTTGAGATTTAACATAATCACATATTCTTTTAATTTCAGCATCTGTAATAAATGAACCTTGAATACGTGTAGGTGTATTAGTTCCAATAGGCATATACAACATATCACCTTTACCAAGAAGTTTTTCTGCTCCAACTGTATCAAGAATAGTACGAGAATCAATTCCAGATCCAACAGCAAAAGCTATACGAGAAGGAATATTAGCCTTAATTAAACCAGTAATAACTTCAGTTGAAGGTCTTTGAGTTGCTACAATTAAATGCATACCAGCAGCTCTTGCTTTTTGAGTAATACGTAAAATAGAATCTTCAACATCTTTAGCAGCAACCATCATCAAGTCACTCAACTCGTCTATAATAATTACTATATAAGGCATTCTCTTTTTCTTTTCACTATTTTTCTTATTTTCTTTATCAATATAATCATTATAAGATTCAATATTCTTAGTTCCAGAATCACTAAATTGATGATAACGTCTTTCCATTTCTTGAACCATTTTTTGAAGCAAAACACTAGCTTCTTTTGGATCATTAACTACAGGACACATCAAATGAGGAATATCATTATAAACAGATAATTCGACTACTTTAGGATCCACCATAGCAAGTTTAACTTCATCAGGCTTAGCTCTCATCAAAATAGAACAAATAATACCATTAACACATACACTCTTACCAGAACCAGTAGTACCAGCAATAAGTAAGTGAGGCATCTTATCAATTCTACAAGTACCAATATCACCCATAATACTTTTACCTAAAGGTACTAATAACTTTTGATCAAATTGAGATTTCATCTCATTAGAATCAATAATTTCTCTAAAGCTAACACTTCTAGGATGATCATTAGCAAACTCAATTCCTACAGTTCTCTTTCCAGGAATAGGAGCTTCAATTCTAACATCCTTTTTAGCAAGTTCTAAAGCAATTTCTCTATTAATACTTGTAATCTTATTAACACGTGTACCAGACGCAACTTCTAACTCATATTGAGCAACAGTAGGTCCAACATGTACTTCTTTAACAGTAGCAGTAATATTAAAATCTTTTAAAACATTTTCTAAATGTTGAATATTTTCATTAATAGCATCTTGTTGCATATCATCATCAATATCATCTTTCTTAATTTCATCTAATAAATCAATACTAGGTAATTGATAATTCTCATTAACAACAACTTCTTTTTTCTGAGGCTCACTCTTAACAATAACAGGCTGTGCTGCTTGATTATCTGCCTGAGTATCTTTATGAAGACCGGTAATTATAGCAGTAGAAGTTAATTCTTTTTCCTTTTCATCGTCTTCATCATCCTCTTTAGAAGCATCAATTTTTTCTTTTATCTTCTCTTTACCTTCAACAAATTTTTCAGATATAGTTCCAAAGAAGTCAAATCCGATAATCATAAATAATCCAAATAATATTAATAATCCAGATATAATATACATTCCTGCCATAGAAAATAACTTAACAAATATTATGGCAAGAACACCACCAATAATACCTCCACCACAATAGAAGTAATTATTAATTTTCCCACCACTCATCATAGTCTTAAAAGTATCAATAATATGATTCATAGTATCATTAAATACAAACATAGCATTATTTCCATTAGTAAAGAATCCTCTATGAAACAAAATAACAGCACCTAAGAATAATAAATAAGCACCAATAAATCTAGTTGAAAATAAATCAGCATCTTCATCTTTAACTAAAAGTACTAATCCAATTACTATTAATCCAAATAATAATACATAACATAATAAAGATCCAACTAATAGTATAGTTACCCAATGAATAAATTTTCCAACTATACCAAAATTACCAAATCCAAGTATACTCAAAATAATAAGGAATATACCTGTTAATTGGTTTTTATATCTAAAAACAACTTTCTTCTTTCTTCCTCTTTTAGCCATAGTCCTCACCCTATAAGTCAATTATACAATAAAAGAAATAAAAAAAAAAGAACTAGACAGTTCTTAAATTTTTATAGACAATTAATTATGCTCTTGAAACATATTTTCCATCTGAAGTAGAAACAACTATAGTTTCTCCTTCTTCAATGAATAAAGGAACTCTAACTAATAGTCCAGTTTCAACAGTAGCATCTTTTAATGCATTGTTAGTAGTATTACCCTTAACAGCAGGTTCAGTATGAGTTACCTTTAAATTAATCTTATCAGGAAGATCTATACCAATAACTTCTCCTTCAAAAGAAGTAATATAAACTTCTGCATTTTCGATTAAATAATTAACTCCATCACCAAGATGATCTTTAGTTAAACTAATTTGTTCATAAGTTTCCATATTCATAAAATAATATTCATCACTCATAGAATATAGATATTGCATTAATTGTTTTTCAATTCTAGCAGTCTCAACTTTAACACCAGCATTAAATGTTTTTTCAAATATAGCTCCACTTCTTAAATTCTTAAGTTTTGCTTTAACTATTGCTGCACCTTTACCAGGTTTAACATGTTGAGTTTCCATAACTACAAAGATTTCACCATCTACTTGGATAGTAATACCATTTTTTAAATCATTAGTGCTTATCAATTAGATTACCTCCTTATTACTTTTTCTCCTTATGTTCAGTATGTTTTCTACAAGTTGGACAATATTTGCTTAATTCAAGACGATCAACTGTTTTCTTAACATTTTTTTCTACACGATAATTTTCTTGACCACATACACCACAAACTAATGTTTTGTATTGTCTATTTCCTACTTTTGCCATTTCAATACCTCCTTTAACGCCTGTATATATTATAACAAAATTCTTTTAAATATCAAGAATTTTTAACATTAAACAATAACATATGGATTATCTATTGTTCCATCACCCATTTGAACTAAAGTATTAACTTTAAGTTCAATAACAGGTCGAACCCCAAACTCTTGATCTAAAGTATAAGTATTATTTAAAGGTTTACTACCATTTATAGCATACATCTTACTAGAACCATTAAAACCATTACTACCAAGTAACCAATAATTACCACCATTATATAAGTAATAAGTTGAATTACCTCTACTTGATTTAATAGAACCATTACCTGCTAAAACTGCTTCTTCTACACCTAATAAACCAATAGGATAAGAAAGTTTACCATTACTTATATTAATACTATATTCTTTATCACAACTAATACTAGGCATACCCTTATAAATTCTATAACTAGTACAATAATACTTGTCTTTACCATCTAATATTCTTTGAATATAGTTAGGAATAATATAATCCATATAACTTGAATCTACCTTTTCTTTTGTTTTCTCTTCTAAGTATTTGTTCTCATCTATTAGAGTCTTTTCATCTTTAGAAGACATACTTTCTAAATAACCATACCAACTCATAACACTAGTATCATTACAAAAATTAATATCTTGATTTAAATAATCTTTATAAATATCTAAATTTTCAATATACCATTTATCAATAAATCTTTTAATCAAAGAATCACTATAACTAATATATTTTTCTCCTCTATAACTCTTATTATAAGGACTATTACCAATAGTAGTATCTAAAACGTTACATGTATTATCACTAGATAATCCAGAATAAATTAATCTAATAGAACCAGTATCAGTAGTTCTAACAATCCTAAAACAATGACTACCTAATTTAACATAATTAGTATTAACTACACCTCTATAATAATAAATAGGATAACTATCATTAATAGTACTATCAATTACATATAATCCTGAAGTAGTAACATCTTCACTAGATTTAGTATAATTAATTCCTTTATCACTAATAGGATTACTATCTCTAATTATTTGATTTAGTCCGCTAATCTCAACAGTACCACTATTATGAGATAAATCTTTTATTTCACATCCACTATTAGTATAGATTTTACCACTTAATAATAAAAACTTAACTAAAAAGAAAATACCAACTAATAAACCTATAATAAATATAAAAGTAAATAGATTACTAAAAAACCCACCTTTTTTTTCTTTTTCCATATATAATCACCCTACACTAAGATTATAACATAAAAAAAAGAATATAAATAAATTATATTCTTAACCTTCTTTACAATAATAATTTGCATTACTATAATCAAAATTAAACTTGTCAGAAGTTACGTCATTTTTAGTTACTTTACTATAATCGTTATCACCAGAATTTAGTGTATAAGTTCCATCAGTTAAATAAACACTATAAGTATCGTCAGCAACATTAATTCTAACATATCCTTCGTATTCATCACTTTTTTCAAATAATACTTTAGATTCATCTTTACCAATCAAAACATAAAAGTTTTGTGCTGGTATTGTAACAACAGATTTAAAATTAGTTCCATCATTAGAACAAATCAATCCATCATTTTGATATAAAGTTTTAACTTGTTTACCATAACTGTTAGCTGCACTCACTAAATTTTTCTTATAAGTAGTTCCACCCATACTTCTAGTATAGAATAGAACAAGTCCAAAAGCTGCTGCAATTATAATTATAAATATTATTATTATTAAACTCTTCTTCATAATTCTATCCTGTTACCAAGCATTCAGTTCCTTGTGGTGTAGCAGCAGTAGCACCAGTAACTAAAACATGAGCTCTTGTCAATTGATCAGCAGGTACAGTTATATCAGTAATACCATGTTGTCCAGTATCAACCATAGAAACATAATATGTTAATTTAATAGAATCAGTACCACCAGTACCAGTACCAGCTACTTTTTGAACATATACTTGTACAAATCCTTTAACATCAGCAGTACCCCAAGATGATTTTCCACCATCTCCAATTAATGAAGTAGCATTATTATATGCAGTTCCTCCACCACTATCAGTATCAAATGGAATATAATAATACTGATTATCAGAAGGAAGTGCACTAGCAACCTTTAAGTCAGATCCAATTTTACAAGAAATCTCATCAGCAGCCCATCCGTTTCTAACAGCTTGAACATAAGTCTGTGCAGTAGTAATAAAAGTATTTTTTCTAGCATTTTCAATTGTTCTAGAAACAGCAGGTATAGCAACTAACATCAATATACCTAAAATAGTAATAACAGCAAGTAACTCAATTAATGTAAATCCTTTTTTATCAATCATAATTATTATTCTCTCCTATCTTTACAATAAAAATATATCACAATTATTTTTTTAAAACAATATATTTACAAATTTTAAAAATTATTTGTCATTAGCATCATATATTAATTCATTTGAACCGGCATTCCAATCACTTGGATATTTATTATCTAAAGTTTTTCCAGTTTGACCATTAATTTGAGCTGCAGACTTTATAGCTTCTGAATTAGTAGTAATAATAAAATCTTTTGTTTTTGCACCATCAACATCAAACCTAGAAACATTAACAAATTTTACCCCACGATCGCCAGAATGATTAGCGCATTGAACAGTACATTTTTTAATAGTACCTGGAGTACCTTCAGTACAAGAAGGTGTACCAACGTTTTTACACTCCATCAATTGAACATAATATTCATAAGTACCACCAACATTACAAATTACTACATATGATAAATGTGAATAATAAGCACCACCCTGAGGAGGATCACTAAAATCGCCATTATCCAAATATGATAAATCCATTAAAATACAACGATTAGGGTTAGGTTTAGTAATAGAAGAATCAGTAGTACCTCGTACTTTATACCCAGCAGCAGTTGCTAGTTTTTTAGCATCTTCAACATAAATAGTATTCTTTTGGTTA
>JAEEGL014781343.1_pt1 | contig 27115 bp, 27 predicted proteins | sample 9134231 | NCBI WGS metagenome assembly JAEEGL01 (sample SAMN16246548, study PRJNA631951) | gut metagenome | biome: gut microbiome; feature: rumen; material: fiber-attached | host: Bos | place: Iran: Karaj | collected 2018-10 | reverse complement strand
TGCGAGGCAGAAGTTGCCATGGATGGCAACTTCACGAGGAAAGCGCCCGGATGAAGCTTTGACGAGGGTGCCGACTGTATATAGGATATGTCAAGGTCTGACCCGAGGATCTTAGCGAGCTACGATAGCATGCGTGATAGCATATGGTCGGACGTAGTATATAATTTGTTCTAACTACAAAGAAGGTATTACAATGTACGCATACATTTCAGGAACTCTTGAGGGAGTGACCGAAAATTACATCATAGTCGACAACCAGGGCATAGGTTATCAGATCTGCGTCTCAGCCCAGACCATAACATCCCTTCCTGCAAAGGGCAGTCAGGTTCAGATCTTTACCGAATTTGTTGTCAGCGAAAATACCGGCGTTACCCTGTACGGTTTTTTGAGCCAGGAAGAAAAGGACACCTTTTTATTGCTTAATACAGTCAGCGGCGTAGGGCCCAAGGCAGCCCTGGCAATTCTTTCGGTTTTGACACCGAGAGATCTGAGATTTGCTATTATTTCTGAGGACGAGAAGGAGATCACCCGTGCCAACGGAGTTGGCCCCAAGGCAGCTCGTCGTATTATCCTTGAACTAAAGGATAAGGTTGATATAATATCAGAGGACGGATTTGATATATCAAGTTCATCAGGTGCATCTGAGATAATGGCAAGTGATGATGTTCTTTTGGCACTTACTTCCCTTGGATATTCGGCATCTGAAGCCCTTAGGGCTATAAATTCGGTGGTTGGTGCGTCTGACATGGATCAGTCAGTTTTGTTAAAGGAAGCACTTAAAAAACTGGCTTTATAATAATGTTTGTTTTGGCGATATATTAATAATGGTATAATTAATGGAAAAACGAGTTATTACAACTGAGATCACAGAAGAAGATAAAAAGCAGGAAGGAGCCCTTAGGCCCCAGAATCTGTCTGATTATACCGGACAGGCAAAGGCCAAGGATTCTCTTAGGATATATATAGACGCAGCAAAGGGGCGCGGAGATGCTCTTGACCATGTGCTTCTTTACGGTCCTCCAGGACTTGGAAAGACCACATTGGCCGGTATCATTGCCAATGAGATGGGGGTTCATCTCAAGATAACATCTGGTCCGGCTATAGCTAAGCCGGGAGAGATGGCAGCTATCCTTTCAGGTCTTTCTGAAAATGATATCCTTTTTGTTGACGAGATCCATAGGTTGAATCGTCAGGTAGAGGAGGTTCTTTATCCCGCCATGGAGGATTTTGCCATAGATGTTATGATAGGCAAGGGCCAGATGGCCAGATCCATAAGGCTTGATCTTCCCAAGTTTACATTGGTCGGTGCTACAACCAGAGCAGGCCTTTTATCTGCGCCGCTCAGAGATAGGTTCGGTGTTATTTTCCATATGGAGTACTATACGCCGGAGGAACTTTCTGATATTATTCTTCGGTCTGCTGACAAGCTTGATGTTGATATTTCAACCGAAGCGGCTATGGAACTGGCAAAAAGGTCAAGAGGTACACCCAGATTGGCAAACCGTTTTCTTCGAAGGATCAGAGATATAGCTCAGGTCAGATATGACGGTGCTATAGATAGGGAGATCGTGGAAGAGGGACTGGCTTTATTAGATGTTGATTCAATGGGGCTTGACCGAAATGACAGGCGTATGTTGCTTATGATCCTGGATTCATTTGATGGTGGTCCTGTGGGGCTTGATACCCTTGCAGCATCACTTGGGGAAGATGCCGGTACTTTGGAAGATGTGGTTGAGCCTTATCTTGTTCAAAACGGTTTGATCAATCGTACACCAAAAGGCCGTGTTGCCACTGATCTTGCCAGAAAACATTTTGGTAGGGTGTAAATATTTTTTTCTTGTAATTCCGTATATAAATATTTATAATGTTTGTTAAAGTGTCAACTAAACAACCCGACTGCCGGGTATGATTTGGAGGAAGGTATGTCTGCCAAAAAAACAACGCAGGTTCTTATCGGCGGAAAAGTATATAAATTAAGCGGTTATGAGGAGGAGGATTATCTCCAGCGCATCGCTACTTACATTAATTCCAAGATCGATGAGTATTCTGCGATCGATGAGTTCAAAAAAATGACGTCCGATATGAAGGCTACCCTTATTGAGCTTAATATCGCTGACGATTATTTCAAGGCCAAAAGCCAGATAGACAAGTATGAGAGCGATATGGAGCAAAAGGACAAGGAGATCTACGATCTGAAGCATTCTCTTATTACGGATCAGGTTAAGGTCGAGGATCTTGCCAAGGAAGTAGAGAGGCTTACGGCTGAAAATGAGGAGCTTACCAAACTCAAGGCTAAGCTTGAAGCTTCCCTTGAGGATGCTCTTTTAGGAACAGGTAGTTCCGGATTACTATAGTTTATCATGGTGGGGGCGTCAGCTCCCACCTTATTTTTTAGGGGAACGCTTTGATCAGCATTTCTTGAATAATAATGTTATGAAAAGAGAACTTGAGATACTTGCTCCTGCCGGAGATATAGAAATATTTAAAAGTGTTATAGATGCCGGTGCAGATGCCGTTTATTTTGGCGGTCAGATGTACAGTGCAAGGGCATCGGCTGCCAATCTTTCATTTGAAGAGGCCGAAGATGCAATAGCTTACGCTCACGTTAGAGGTAAAAAGGCATATATAACAACCAATACACTCCTTAAAAACAAGGAACTGGGCCGGGATTTTTATGATAATATCAGGCACTTTTATGAGATGGGAACAGATGCATTCCTGGTGCAGGATATGGGAGTGTTTTCTTTCATAAAGGAGTATTTTCCGGATGCAGTGATCCATATGAGTACCCAGTGTAATATTTCTTCGGAATACGGTGTCAGGTACTTTCTGGAAAAAGGTGCGTCCAGGATCGTATTGGCAAGAGAGCTTTCGCTTGATGAAATACGTCGTATTTATGAGGAGACTCATGCCGAGATAGAAGCTTTTGTTCATGGGGCCCTTTGTGTTTGCTATTCCGGTCAGTGTCTTATGAGCAGTATGATCGGCTCAAGAAGCGGTAATCGGGGAAAGTGCGCTCAGCCATGCAGATTGGGATATGAGGTCTTTGATGAAAAAGGCAAGGTAGGTTCTCCCGGTGAATATGTGCTTTCTCCCAGAGATCTTTGCGGAGTAAGTCGTATTTCGGAAATGTTTGATGCAGGTGTCATGTCATTTAAGATCGAGGGCAGGCTGAAAAGCAAGTCCTATGCCACCGGTGTTGTTTCTGTTTACAGAAAGTATGCGGACAGACTGCTGGAGGGCAGGGATACCACGGTTTCCAAAGAGGATATGGAATTTCTTGCAGGCGTAGGCAGCCGCTCCGGTTTTACGGATCTTTATCTTGATAAAAAGAACGGCAAAAACCTTATTACTTACGGTTCTCCCGCACTTACATATTCAGGAGAAGAATATGAGACAGAAAAGAGTCGGGTTCTCCTGAAGGGTGAGTTTTATGCAAGAGAGGGCGAGAATATCCGTCTTTCGGCATCCATTGGCGAAATCAGTGTAGAATCAGTGGGAGAAACCTGTCAAAAGGCTGAAAAGCGCGGTACTACCACAATGGATATTGCAAAGCAGCTGGGAAAGACAGGAGAGAGTGATTTTGCATGGAAGAAGCTTGATATTGATGCTTCGGAGGGCATTTTTATCCCAACAGGAGCTCTTAACGGATTAAGACGTGAGTGCCTTTCTGCAATCCGCCATGAACTTATAAAAAGAGATATCAGAGAAGCTTTACCCTACAAAAAACATTCCGTTGCTGCATCTAATAAGCCTGATAATGCGCATGAGGTTTTTGCTCTTTGCAATGATGTTGAAATGGCTCATTTTCTTGCAGGAGAGGATGTTATTTCTGTTTTGGGACTTTCTCATGTTCTTTTGTACGAGGATAAGGGTGATGGGATCATTTCCACCGTAAAAGGCCTTGGCAAAAGAATAATGATCATGTTACCTCCTGTTGTAAGAGGCGATACTGCAGATTCTTTTGAAAAAGTCGGAGAAAAGTATTTTGCTGACAGACAGCTTCTTTTCATGGCTTCTTCCTATGATGGACTTGAGTTTTTGAAAGAAAAAGGGATAATGCCGGAGCAGATCGTTCTTTCTCCAAGGCTTTACACCATGAACGATCTTGCAACGGGCTTTTTCAAGGAAGAAGGCTTTGCTTATGATATGGTGCCCTGGGAGCTTAATCGCGGCGAGCTTTCTCACAGGGATAATAGCAAAGGACTATTGTATATTTATGGTCGTATGCCGCTTATGTATATGGCAAATTGTACGCATTCCAATCTAAAGGGATGTGATAAAAGGCCTGAACTGCTTAGTCTTCACGATCGTAAGGATGCATCTTTTCCGCTTTATAATGATTGCAGCATCTGTATGAATACTTTATATAATTCACTTCCGACAAGTCTGCTTTCGGACATGGATGAGATAGGTTATCTTGGCATGGCAGGTTATGTTATAGATCTATGTCATGAAAAAACAGATACGGCAAAAAAGGTATTAGCTGTTTATCAAAGATCTAAAACCGGTGGCGAAGCTTCGTTGGATTTTAAGACCACACGAGGACACTACAAACGAGGAGTTTAATTTGACACATATAATTACATCGATATCAAGGTTTACTCTGATAATCCTGATAGCGCTTTATACATATGAATGCTTTGCGGCTCTTAGGAGAAATCTTTCGGAAGACGAATCCAGGGGAGCTATCGCGGCACAGGCCACATATATCTATCTTTTTATACTCAACGCCAATGCCGTGCTATACCTAAATATGGAGGATGTCCGGGTCCTGGCTTTGGGTGGATGCGAGATCCTTTTGGTGACTCTTTGTCGCATTCTTTATAACAAACTTTATACCAATGCTAATCCAACCGTAACCAACAATCTATGCATGTTGCTAAGTATTGGTCTTGTGATGCTTGAGAGACTTGATATGGGCGTTGCCATAAAGCAGATCGTTTTTGCTACCGCAGCGCTTGTTATCACGGTTTTTGTCCCGATGATGATAGAAAAGCTTGAGTTTTTGTCATCACTTTCATACTTGTATGCATTGGTGGGCATTATGCTTTTGGCTGCGGTACTTGTTATGGGCAAAGTAGTATATGGGGCAAAGTTGAATCTTAAACTGGGTCCGGTTACCTTGCAGCCTTCCGAATTTGTTAAACTGCTTTTTGTCTTTTTTATTTCATCATCTCTTTACAAAAAAACGGACAGAAAAAGCATATTTATCACTTCATTAATTGCCGCCGTTCATGTTCTTATTCTGGTTGCATCAAAGGATCTGGGAAGTGCCATGATCTTTTTTGTGACCTACCTTTTCATGATCTATGTAGCAACGAGGAAAATGTCATATCTTGGGCTGGGACTCGGATTTGGTGTTGTGGCCTGTATAGCAGGATATACTTTGTTTTCCCATGTCAGGGTCAGAGTACTTGCATGGCAGGATCCGCTTTCGGTGGTCAATGATGCTGGGTATCAGGTTTCCAGATCCCTTTTTGCCATAGGAAGCGGAGGATGGTTCGGAAGCGGCCTTTGCGAGGGAATGCCTGAAAAGATCCCTGTGGTTTCAACCGACTTTATCTTTGCAGCTATTTCTGAAGAGATGGGCGGGATCTTTGCTCTTTGCCTGATCTTTATCTGTATGAGTTGTCTTATCATGTTTTTCAATATATCTCTGCAGATACGAGAACAGTTTTATAAACTTATCGCACTTGGACTTTCAGTATGCTACGGGATCCAGGTTTTTACCACGATCGGAGGAGTTACAAAATTCATACCTTCTACGGGTGTGACCCTTCCTCTGGTGAGCTACGGAGGTAGTTCCATAGTTTCAACTATGTTTCTTTTTGCAGTGATCCAGGGACTATACAAGAGAGGAAAAAGGGAACTTGAAGATGAAGAAGAGTGAAAATACTTCTAGAGTCAAAAATCGGACTTCAAACAGAGAGTTTACGGTTGTTACCTATAGCTTTCTCATATTGTATGCTGCACTGGCAATTTATTTCTGCTATTTCATTGGGATCAAAAGCGAAGATTTTATCAATCATGCGGCCAATCCCCGTCTTTCCGTGATGTCAAAGCACACCGTAAGAGGAGATATCCTCTCATCCGACGGTAAAGTCCTTGCTACATCCAAGATAAAAGACTCGGGAAACGAAGTACGTGTATATCCTGAGGGGCGAAAGTATGCACACGCAGTAGGATTTTCTGTCAATGGCATGTCAGGGGCTGAGGCAGATGCCAACTTTTATCTTCTCAGGTCTCATGCCTTTTTCGTGGAAAGGATACAAAATGATATCCTTGAGAAGAAAAATCAGGGTGACAATGTGTATCTGACTTTGGATTCGCAGCTTCAGGATGTGGCTTATAACGGACTGGGTAACTACAGAGGGGCTGTTTTTGCAATGGAACCCTCCACAGGTAAGATACTTGCCATGGTTTCAAAACCTGACTTTGATCCCGGCAACGTTTCAAAGGATTGGGAGAGCCTGACTGAGGATTCGGATACGGCTGCACTTCTTAACAGATGTACGCAGGGATTATATCCGCCGGGATCCACTTTTAAGATTATAACAGCTCTTGCTTATCTTCGTGATCACGGAGATGAAAAGACGGATTTTGATTGTGAGGGCAGCTATAATAGTGGTGGATACACCATCCATTGTTATGGTAACAGCGTTCACGGAAAAATAGATTTTCCCATGGCTTTTGCCAAGTCATGTAATACGACTTTTGCCAAGGTCGGTCTTTCTCTGGGAAAGGGGGACCTGAAAAACTCCGCGGAAGATCTGTTTTTCAATAAGAGTCTGCCATCGGACCTTTCACATGTGAAAAAAAGTTCTTTTTCCATGAAGAACAATGCGGATGACGCGCTTGTAATGCAGACAGCAATAGGTCAGGGAGATACTCTTGTTACGCCTTATCATATGGCGCTTATAGCTTCTGCGATCTGTAAGGACGGTCAGATCATGACTCCATATTATCTTGACAGGATCGAAAACAACACCGGCACTCTTGTTAGGTCTTTTCACGGGAGAAGCGGTGGAGAGATGCTTATCAGCAAAAATGAAGCAAAAAAACTCAGAAAGTATATGCGTAAAGTGGTTACAGAGGGTACCGGAAGTATCATGAATGTTTCCAAATACAAGGCATATGGAAAGACGGGGACAGCTGAGTATACTTCCGATAAAAATAAGACACATTCCTGGTTTGTGGGATTTGCGAAAAAAGGAAAGAAAGAAATTGCCATTGCAGTTGTAATGGAGGGAGCAGGAGCAGGCAGCTCCTTCGCGCTTCCTTTGGCAAAAAATGTATTTGATAAGTATTATGAATAAATCTTGCAGATATATAGGGTTTTTATTATACTTTCTTCTATGAGAGCAAATTCAAAAACATTCAACGCTACTTTTTTATATTACGAAAAATTATATGTTCGGGGACGGTTCGAGGACGCCAGACGGATCATGCACAGTATTAACAGTGGCGGAAAGCATCCAAGGGTTTATTATGTCATGCTTTCTGACCGTGATGATGAGATGTTTGAGATCATCGAGAGCGGTGATTCTATGCGGATCCTGGAGAGTCGTGATCGTGTGTATGTTATCGGACTTGTCAGAGGCAGGGATGCTGTATCTGAGTTTGTCAGGGAACTTGTTGCCGAGCATGCAGATGACGTTTATTCATTGAAATCTTATTGGCAGGAACAAAGTTATCTGCCGCTGGAGAGGCTTAGCCTATGATAATTCTTAAGATAATCGGTATAAGCCTTCTGGTAATCCTAGGACTCATACTATTAGCCCTTTTATATATGTTATTTGCGCCTATAGGTTACGATATCGTAGGCAGGTGGAACGGTTCCAGATATGTCCGATTTCGGATACATGATCTGCTGCGTATAGTTTCCGGCAAGATCGTATATGATATGCAAAGCGGTCTGCAGGTAAGCGTCAGACTTTTTGGCTTAAAGGAACTTGCAGGCGGTGGAGAACCGGAGGCAGATGAGGAAGTTGAAGCTTTACCGGAGGATATATCTGAGGATGCCGAGTCTGAAAGTGGACAAAAAAGAGACGAAGCAGCTGAGATACGTGGGGAAAAAGTTATCGGAAATCATCAGATTTCAACAAGTGTTGACCGAGATGCAGATATCGAAGACGGTGTTTCCGGTAATGAAGAATTGGATAATGTAGTAATAGATGACGTTGAAACAGAGCCGGAGGCAGATGACCGGGAGGCCGATGAAGAGCCGCCTGATGACGAGAAAAAGAAATCTCCGGTAGCTTTGGCTAAGGAGTATCTTACAAAGCAGAATATTGATGCCATAAAATTCATGCTTGGATGTATGATGGGATTTATAAAAAGGACTCTACCGCATATCAAGCATATAAGAGGCGATTATTCTCTTGGATCACCGGATCTTACGGGACAGTCATATGGGTTATTTGCATGTTTCCCGTTTATGTACAAAAAAGGTAATTATCTTAACGCTGACTTCGAGTCAGGTGACTTATATTTTGACGGAGAACTTATCGCAAAGGGGCGGATAAAACTATGCTGGTTAGTTGGAGCATTTATCCGAATTCTTTTAAATAAAGACTCGAGAACACTCATTTTTAAGGTTATAGGAGGCTGATCATGGCAAACGAAAAGGGTTTATTTGACGAAACGGTTGGAACGCTCATTACCGGAATGGAAGGATTTCTTTCCTCAAAGACTGTTGTGGGTAATCCCATAACTATCCAGGATACGATCATTATCCCGCTTATTGATGTTACTTTTGGTATAGGCTGCGGTTCCTTTGGCGGCAACGGCGGAAATAAGGGTGCCGGCGGCATGGGTGGTAAGATGACTCCCAGCAGCGTCCTTGTTATCCATGAGGGTACTACACGTCTTATCAATATTGCGACTCATACCGGAATGGACAAGCTTCTTGATCTTGTTCCTGATTTTGTTGACAGTTTCGTTTCAAAAAAGAAGGCAAAGGGAAGAACCGTTTCCGAAGTAAATGCTCGTGAGGCAGCGGCAGAGGCTGTTACCGATGCTGTAGAGGATGCAATGTCCGGTGCAAATTGATCGTTCAGTTAGACTAAAAGGGGAGAGAATAATATGAGTGAACCGGGAGAAGGCTTAGACGGATTTGAGGAAATAAGTGATCTCAAAAGCTTAAAAAAAGAAAAGATCAAAGTAGAAAAGGTTCAGGACACTCAGCAGGACTTGATGCAACAGTCGGAATACATGGGGATGTACGCCGGTCAGACAGTTGGTGTTTCCAAGTCCAGGAGCCTTTATGCCCTTTCGGAGGATGTTCACAGGGACAAGGTATCTCTGGGTAAAAAGACCTGGAAACCAAAAGGTGAGCAGATCCGCCGTAATGTAGAGATAGATAATGCCAAGAAACTTACCAAGGATGCTACGGCTGATACGGTGTCTATTTATACTGCCCTTGAAAATGTATATAAGGAACAGCATTATGAGATGAGTGACGTTGCCAGAGAAAGAAGATTTGACAATGGCACTCTTTTTAATAAGCTGATCTCTGTTCATTTCACTCCTAAGATGATCACCCGTTCATATCTAAAAAAGAATTTTGCCAGAGTATATGATCTGGTTTATTCTTACTCTTTACTTAAGGCCAGAAGAGATACTCTTCCTCCCAATGATAGGGCTATGTTTGACACTTTAGCCCCTAAGATGGAACTCCTTTCCAGAAGACTTCATAATTATTGTGAAAAGAATCATGTTTCTCTTATGAGAAAAGATGGCGTTAATGCGGATGCCGATTTTAAGAAAGCACATATCATTTCCGATAAGGATATGGTGGGTCACGATTACGCCAGGTTTTCCGAAGAGGACACAAGAGAGTGGTTTTCTATTACTTCCCAGGAAAAGGAGGAGAGGCAGAGAGCCCGTAAACAGGAGGCTTTGACTCTTCCGGCTCTTTCTTCCGAAGAGATCAATGAAGCTATGACTAAGTCTGTTTCCGAGGACGAGATGTTTTTCGGTGACAGCGCAACTTTGCTTAGTATGTCCAAGGAAGGGCGTATAAGAAATCTTCCGGCAATCAAAAAACGTATTGCGTTCATATTGGCTAACCTTAAAACCGAGGTACCAAAGGATGCTGATAAAATAGAAAAGGATGCCAGAGCTTTGGAGGCTGAAAAGGCAAAAAAAGAACAGCAGCTAGCATTTCGTAAGGAGCTTATTGAACTTCAGGCAGTTCAAAAGCTGGCTGTACTTCAGGCGACACTGGCCAATGCCGTACAGCAGAATTTAAGAGATCTGGAACTGGCTGACAAGGTTTTTGAAGCATCGGAAGAGTTAAGGGCACTTAAGAAGAGAGCGAATATGACTCAGGAGCATCAGCCTGAGGTGACTGTTCCTGCCGGGATCATTTCCCTTACCAGAGAAGAGGCATTGTCTACCGATTCGGATAAAAAGAGTTTTGCCGCCAGGACAAAACTTTTTGACAGTGCCATGAAGATAACAGTGCCGACAGAAGTTCCCCTTAATGAACATGCCGGCGCAATTGCAGCTGTAAAAGAAGCGGCAGTAAAGTACTTTGATACCAATCATTATTCATCCGGATATAAGGCTGAATCGGCAGCTATGAGGGACCTCAAGGATAAGCTTTCCAAGCTTCCCCAGAATGTTTTTGATCAGATCCCGGAGCTTAGAGTTTTTAAGGCTCTGGTTGATTCCCAGACCAATGGCGGACTTGTTGTAGATATGGATTATCATCATCCGGAACTTATCGATGCCGCTAATTTAAGGCCTGAAGATACGGTAGAGGAGGGAGGCAGGCAGTTCAAAAAATCAGTATCCTTCCGAGATGGGGCCATGAACAATTTCTTTACAAGATCCTGGGATGATAAGACAGGAGATCCTCTTTTTGCTCATGAGCCTACGGTAAATGACCTACGTCAGGGTAAAGTATCTAACTGTTGGATGGTTTCCGGAACTACGGCTGCCATTAACTATGATCCCGACATCATTAAAAACTGCATGAAGGATAACGGTAACGGTACGGTAACTGTCAGACTTTATAGACAAATCTATGTTGAGGATGAGCACTATGTACATCAGCCCTGTGCCCAGCCGGTATATATTACCGTTAAAAAAGAAGTACCCAAGCTTATAACCGGCGGTGCTATCCAGACATCTGGTGCACTTTGGATGCAGATGCTGGAAAAAGCAGCCGCTTTCCTTGGACGAGAGAACGGCCAAAAGGGATACAGATCTCTTTGGTACGGAACCGGACAAGAGTGGTTCTTTGCCCTTACCGGTCGTACGGGAGATGGTGTTGCCGGTAGTGGTGGAACATATAGATTTAATCCTCTAGGTCTTACGTCGTTAAAGAATACCGGAGATAGCGACAGGCTTTTCCAGGACATTATGGATGCTAACTCAAATGGCTACGTTTACCATTATGGTTCCAAGGCTGATACCAGTGCCGGTATGAACAGCGGCCATGCCTATACTGTTTTGGGAGGCAGGGTTGTTGGTGGTGAGAGATATGTCCTTCTTCGTAATCCTTATGCCAATATGTCTCTTAAATACGGCGAGGACGGAAAACAGTCTCTCACGGAAAGTTATTTCAGCTCCGAAATGAATGAGACCTGTGGGCAGTTTCTGATTAAATATGACGATTTTTTGGCAAACATGCAGGATCTTTCCAGGACTAATGTTAAACAAGACATCAGATTTTATGATGATGCCAGTGCCGAACATGATCGCATCGTTGCCGAAAGGAAAGAAGCCGAAAAAGCCAAAGCCAATGAACCTAAGGATGAAAAGGCCGAGGAAGAAATGAGAGCGGCTATCCAAAAGGAACTTGAAGATTTTGAGGAATTCTAACACAGTGACAGGGAGATACTATGATAATAGAAACAGTTTCTTCAGATAATTTATCCGGTTATGCGGGGATCATTCCGGATGAGTATCTGATCGGATTTGATGAAGGTTCTGTTAATGCTACCGGTGTAGTATTTGGAGATTCTCCTTCAGGCGCTGTTGTCTGGCACGAGGATAAGTCCAATATCGTACTTGATAGTTTGTTTGTTTTGCCTGAATACAGAAGACTTGGTGTGGGATCAAAGCTTTTGGAGGATTTTGCAGGTAAGCATTTGAAGTTTTCATACGTTGCCTATGGTGACAGAGTGACTCTCGAACCGTTTTTTATCGCTTCAGATATTGTTTTTGACAGATCCGACTGTGGACTTGGCAGTTTTACTCTGGCTGAGGCTAAGGCTGCTTTGGAAAAGAAGAAGGTTACTAAGTCCGGTGCAGTGGGAATCATGGGTAACGAGCTTACCTTCAGAGACAAGGCAGTAGTAGGAAAGTGGCTTCTTGATAACTATGGAGTGGATGTATCGCCATATCTTACAGAAAAGCCGCTTAGTGCTTTCATTATCGATGGTGATTCAGTCAGGTCCGCAGTTCTTTTGCGAATCGGAGAGAGTGATGCTCTGGATCTTGATTTTGTCTATACCACACCGGGAAACGAGATTGCTTTTGCCGGACTTTTGAATAGGGTATTTGCGGAAAACGAAAAACTGTTTGATAAAGATATACGGATTGAGATGCTTCTTGCCACTGATGAAGGCAAAAAACTTTACGAGGGTTTATTCGGAGAGGCAAAGATCAAGGTTCCCATGATCGTTGCAGAATAAAAAAGTATAAAAAAAACGTCCCTTATCGGGACGTTTTTTTATGCTCGCTCTACAGCTCCGGAACGCAGGCAGGAAGTACAAACATATAATTTCCTGGGGGTTCCGTCTACTATACACTTAACGGACTTCACATTAGATTTCCAAATTCTGTTAGATCTTCTATGTGAATGGCTCACATTGTTTCCGAAGTGAGCACCTTTGCCGCATACTGCACACTTTGCCATCTTTCGCACCTCCTTTTATATATAGTCGGAAAACGCAAAAACAGTTTGCATTTAGACTGTGCCGAAAACACAACGAATGTATTTTACCAAAATGATATATAAATTGCAAGCATTTTTTGGATTGTTTTTTTTGGAATTTTTGATATAATATGGTTTACAGCGCAGAAGTTGCTTTGCAACTATGCACAGGCAATCATTTAACCTTTATTTGGGAGGTAATCTTATGCACAGGGGCCAGATGGAAAACGACCTTGGAAAAGTTATTATCGATAAGGAAGTCATAGCTTCTTATGCCGGCACGATAGCTGTAGAGTGCTTCGGTATAGTTGGTATGGGTGCCGTTAATATGAAGGATGGTATCGTTAAGCTTCTTAAAAAGGACTATTTATCACACGGTATCGATGTGACCGTAGATGAGGATAATAATGTATCGCTTGATTTCCACTGCATCATTTCTTATGGTGTCAGCATTGCTACGGTTTCAGATAATCTTATTCAGACCGTCAGATACAAAGTTGAGGAGTTTACAGGTATGCCGGTCAAGAGAGTACGGGTCTTCGTTGAGGGACTCCGTGTGATCGATTAAGGAGGATATTACGTTGGAGATTAAAGAAGTCACAGCATCGCAGCTTTCCGATATGTTCCTTGCCGGTGCCAAGTATCTTGAGTCAAAAAAGGACTTTATTAACGAACTTAATGTATTTCCCGTTCCCGATGGTGATACGGGTACTAATATGACAATGACTATAATGTCTGCAGCAAGAGAGGTTGCAGCACTTGAGTCACCCGATATGAAGAGTCTTTCAAAGGCTATCTCATCCGGCTCTCTCAGAGGAGCAAGAGGAAATTCGGGAGTTATCTTATCTCAGCTTTTCCGTGGATTTACTAAAGTCATCAAGACAGAGGAAGTACTTACGGTACCTGTTATCAATGATGCTTTCCAAAAGGCAGTAGAGACGGCTTACAAGGCTGTTATGAAGCCTAAGGAGGGTACAATCCTTACCGTTGCCAGAGCAGCAGCCGACAAGGCAAGCGAGATAGCAGAGACCACGGATGATATTATTGTATTTTGTCAGAGCATTCTTCAGGAGGCAGAGGAAACACTTGCTAAGACTCCTGATATGCTTCCTGTTTTAAAGCAGGCAGGTGTTGTTGATTCCGGCGGCCAGGGCCTTGTAGAGGTCCTTCGCGGGGGCACGGACTTTATCCTCGGCAAGGAAATAGACATTTCTCTTTCTGCAGAGGATGAGAGCGGAAGCATTGCTTCTTCAGATAAAAAGACAGAAGATGAGTACATTTATAAGGTTTCTTTTGTCCTTCTTGCCAAGGAGGCATTTGCGGCAAAGCTTGATGTAGATCTTCTTGAGTATTTTGATACTATTGGTTCCGGAATTCATATCAATACCGGCAATAAACAGATGCAGATCTCCCTTTCTACCAATGAGCCCGGACGCGCACTTACACGTTCCCTCAAATTTGGTATGATCACGGATGTTTCTATCGAGAATACTACCGTTGGTACGACTCCTGTGGCAGAGGCAGCTCCTGTAGCGGAGGCGCCCACCAATGAGCCTCCCAAGGATATGGGGTTTGTAACTGTATCTATCGGAGAGGGAATGAACCGTATCTTCAGAGAACTTGGTGCTGACTACGTTATCGAGGGTGGTCAGACCATGAATCCCAGTACAGAGGATATCCTTTCGGCTATAGGCAAGGTTAATGCCAATACGGTTTTCGTGCTTCCCAACAATAAAAATATCGTGCTTGCAGCCAATCAGGCTAAGACACTCTGTGAGAATAAGGAGGTCATCGTACTTCCTACCAAGACACTTCCCCAGGGTATCACAGCTCTTATCAATTATATTCCCGATCAGAGTCCTGCGGACAATGAAAGCCGCATGATAGAGGAGATCGGTCGTATCGCATCCGGCGAGATCACTCATGCGGTTCGAGATACCACTATCGATGATAAGGAAATCCGCGAGGGCGATTACATGGGTATCGGTGACAAGGGCATCCTTTCGGTATGCGAGAATATCGAGGATACCTTTATCGGACTCCTGGGCGAGCTCGTTACCGATGAATCTTCACTCGTAAGTATCTATTACGGATCAGATGTATCAAGTGATGAGGCGGCTGCTATGTCACAGAAGGTGACGGAGGAATTCCCTGATCTTGAGGTTGAACTTCAGGATGGTGGACAGCCTGTTTACTATTACGTAATCTCAGTAGAATAAATAACTATAATGGGCTGTGATCTTCGCAGCCCATTACTTTTTGACTATATGGATATCAATTCAAATATTACAAGCATAAAAGGCGTTGGTGCTAAAAGTGCCGAACTTTTCAATAAGTTGGGTGTTGAGACTATCTATGATCTGATCCATTATTACCCCCGGGCGTATTGTACCTATCCTCAGCCGGAAAGCAGTATCTCGAATATCTGCGGAGATGAGTACTGCGCTATTGAGGGCATATGCCATAAGTCTTTGATCACCAAAAAAACAGCAAGGATGGATATCACACTGGGAACCGTTAATCTGGGTGATGATCAGGTAGATCTTGTATGGTTTCGTCAGCCATATATCAAAAGCAAGGTTTCTCCGGGAAAGAGATATATATTCTATGGTATGGTGAGGATGGAAAAAGGCAGATATAAGATGGAGCAGCCTGCAGTCTATCTTCCTGAAGAGTATAGATCACTGACTACGGGGCTTTATCCTGTTTATTCTTTGACCAAAGGACTGACAAATTCCAAGATCGGTAAGATGGTTGATTCTTCTTTTGGTATGATTGGTACGATTTCGGACCATCTTTGTGATGATATAAGAAAAAAAGCAGGTCTTTATCATCTTAGGGAGGCCCTTTATCATATTCATTTTCCCGATAATGAGGTTGACAGGAAAAAGGCCAGAGAGAGGCTTGCTTTCGATGAGTTTTTTGACCTTTCCATGATCCTTAATCTTGAGATCGGAAGAAGCGAAAAAGAACCAAATACATTTAAACTTCCTGAAAATAAGTATTCGCAAAAGGTGGCTTCTTCATTGCCTTTTGAACTAACTGAGGGTCAGAAGAGTACGCTTTCGGATATTGAAAGTGATATTACCGGAGATGTGATCACCCAGAGGCTGGTCCAGGGAGATGTGGGCAGCGGTAAAACGGTGATCGCTTTTCTTGCCATGACACGTTTCGCGGAAAACGGATATCAGTCTGTTATCATGGCTCCTACCGAAGTGCTTGCCTGGCAGCATTATGAGACTTTTCTAAGAATGATCAAAGAGCAGGATCTTCCCTTTAAGGCTGTACTTCTTACCGGTTCTATGAAGGCAGCTGAGAAGCGTACGGCCAGAGAACTAATAGCATCAGGTGAGGCAAACTTTGTTATCGGAACCCATGCGCTGTTTCAGGACAGCGTTACATACCATGATCTTGGACTTGTTATTACAGATGAGCAGCACAGATTTGGAGTAAAACAGCGAAAGGCTCTGACAGGTAAGGGCGGCGATGTGTTTTCCATCGTTATGAGCGCAACTCCTATTCCGAGAACCCTGGCCATGATCCTTTACGCAGGGATGAATATCTCAGTGATACCTTCACTTCCTGCAGAGCGTCTTCCTGTTAAAAATGCTGTTGTTGGCAAGGATAAAAGAGAGGCATCCTACAGATTCATCGCTAAGGAGATAGCCGCTGGTCATCAGGCCATGATAATCTGTCCCATGATCGAAGCGAGTATGGAATCGGACAAAACGGACAGGGAAAATGTTGAAGAATATGCCAAGACTATCAGGCCGTATTTTGATCCGTCAGTGAGTATCGGCATCCTTCATGGAAGACTGGAACCTAATAAAAAGGATAAGGTGTTATCCGACTTTGCTGCTGGAAAGATCCATATCATTATATCTACAACTGTCATAGAGGTAGGTGTCAATGTACCAAATGCGACTGTCATGATGATAGAAAATGCCAACTGTTTTGGCCTTTCTCAGCTGCATCAGCTCCGGGGCAGGGTAGGAAGAGGTGCGTTCCAATCATACTGTATACTGGTATGCACATCAGATGACAAGGATAGTATGGCAAGGCTCAATATCCTAGCATCATCCAATGATGGATTCTTTATTGCCAATGAGGACCTTAAACTGCGTGGTGCAGGAGATATGTTGGGTGTCCGCCAGAGCGGGGATATGTCCTTTAAGATCGCAGATATTTATGCGGATTCCGAACTTCTTGTTGCGGCAAGAGATGCGGCACTTGATCTTTTGGCAAAGGATCCGGAACTTACATCTGACGAGGGAAGTCTTATCGCTTCTCATCTTCATGAAGTTAGAAAACATCAATTTACTAATTTATAAAGGAGCTTTTCATGGCTTTTGACGGAATAACCATACACGGGCTGTGTTATGAACTTGCGAAGGAACTTATTGGAAGCAGGATCTCTAAGATAGCACAGCCAGAAAACTATGAACTTATTATAACCTGTAAGGGACAGGCGGGACAAAAGAGGCTTTTTATCAGCGCCAATCCTTCTTTACCCCTTATTTATTTCACGGGATTAAACAAGCCTTCGCCTATGACGGCTCCCAATTTTTGCATGCTCCTTAGGAAGCATATTTCCGGTGGCAGGATCTCTGAGGTTCAGCAGATGGGGCTTGAGCGTGTTATCAAGATAGGGATCGAGCATCTTGATGAGATGGGAGAGCAGGCTAAAAAGTTTCTTATGATAGAGATAATGGGCAAGCATTCAAACATCATTTTCTGTGATGAGGATATGAAGATCCTGGATGCTATCAGGCACGTTGGAGCCCTTACCAGTTCTGTTCGCGAAGTCCTTCCGGGCAGGGATTACTTTATTCCTTCACAGGAGGGAAAGTTTGATCCATGGAGTGTTACGGATGTAATGTTTTATGAGGATATCCTTAAGCGCCCCATGCCTATAGCCGGGGCTCTTACCTCATCTTTGGTAGGTTTTTCAAAGGTGGCGGCGATTGATCTTTGTGAGAGAGCCGGTGCCGATGCGGACAGACCCGCAACTGCCATCACGGTTCAGGCAAGAGACGATCTGTACCGGGAATTCAAATCCCTTCTTTCACGTATGGATGAAGGGGACTATCATCCGGTCATCTACTACAATAACAAGATGCCGTCTGAATTCAGTGTTTATCCCTTGAGCAGTTATAGTGATATGGAAGAGGTTTCGTGTTCGGATATCTCTTCCATGCTGGAGGATTTTTATACTAAAAAGGCTGCATATACTTTGATGCAGCAGAAATCATCCGACATTAGGAAACATATTAAAAACCTTATAGAAAGAGAAAGCAAAAAGCTGGACCTTCAGGAAAAGCAGATGGCTGATACAAAAAAGCTGGATAATATACAGCTTTACGGAGAATTGCTTTCGGCATACGGTCATGATATCAAGGCAGGGAGTAAAAAAGTAACTTTAAAAAACTATTATAATGGAGAAGATGTTACAATACCTTTGGATGAAACCAAGAGCGGTATAGAGAATTCACAGGCTTATTTTGACAGATATGCCAAACTTAAACGTACGAAAAGTGCTCTTGAGGTTCAACTGGAGACAACAAGGAGTTCTCTCAATTATTTGAAGGAAACTCTTAGTTTTGCCGAGATGTGTGAAAGTGCCGAGGATCTTGAAGAACTTAAAAAAGAACTGCGGGACCAGGGATATCTTAAAAAAGAGACTCAAAAAGGAAAGAAAACCAAACCTTCCAAGCCTCTTCATTTTGTTTCTGAAGCAGGTTACGATTTTTATGTTGGTAAGAATAATTATCAGAATGAATATGTTACCTTTAAGATTGCCAACGGGGGAGACTGGTGGTTCCACGCCAAGCAGATGCCCGGTTCACATGTGATAATAAAGGGTAAAAATGAAGAACTTCCGGATGATCAGTTCATCCTTGCGGCACAGCTGGCTGCTTTTTATTCCAGCGGTAGGGATTCTGATAAGTTGGAGATAGATTATATCCAGCGCAAATTCTTAAAAAAACCTGCCGGAGGACCTCCCGGATATCTGATCTATCACACCAACTATTCCATGGTTGTAAAGCCTTCAACAGAGGGGCTTACCCTTGACGAGCATTGATATTTACAGTATAATAGTGCGAAGTGTGCATTCGTAAAGTACGTTTTTTTAAGGAGCGTTAAATACATGGCTTACAGTATGACAGGTTTCGGACATTTTGAGATAACGTCCGAGGGCAAAAAAGTCACATGCCAGCTTAAATCAGTTAATCACAGATACTTGGAACTTTCGGTCAAGATGCCCAGAAAATTATCCGTATTCGAGGGTGAGGTACGGGCACTTCTGAAAAAGCGCATCTCCAGAGGTAAAGTAGATGTCAGCTTCCAGTTTGAAGAGTCTTTTGATCGTAAGTACGACATCAGATATAATCCATCCGTTGTGGAGGCCTATCAGGAAAGTGCCATCCAGATGGCAAAGGCCTATGGCATTCTCAACGATCTTACCGTTTCTTCCATAGCAACTCTGCCTGACGTATTTGAAGTCAAGGAGGCAGAGGATGATCCGGAGCAGCTTCTTTCCATGACAATGGATGCTCTTGACGGAGCCATTGACCGCTTTGTTTCCAACAGGCGGGACGAGGGTGAACGTCTCAGAGAGGATATGCTTTCCAAATTGGATGAACTTTTAAAGGATGTTTCCTTTATCGAGTCTAGATCGCCCCAGATAATAGAAGAGTATAAGGCCCGGATCACCGACAGGGTTCACGAGCTTTTGGAGGATGCGTCTATTGACGAGTCCAGGATAGCCATGGAAGTGACCCTTTTTGCTGACAAGATCTGCGTGGATGAGGAGTTAGTACGACTTCGGAGTCATATCGAGGAGGCCAGGTCAACTTTACTTACTGATGAGGCTGTTGGGCGTAAACTTGATTTTATTGCTCAGGAGCTTAACAGAGAGGCCAATACCATTCTTTCCAAGTCTACCGACAAGGAGATCACCGGTGTAGGTATCGAGATGAAGACCTGTATCGAAAAGATCCGCGAGCAGATTCAGAATCTGGAGTAGTATATGCATTTTATCAATATCGGTTTTGGCAATATGGTCCGCGGCGAGGGTATAATCTGCATGATCGGTCCCGATTCCGCGCCGGCAAAGAGATACATACATGATGCAAGAGAGTCATCAATGCTTATAGATGCAACCTGCGGAAGACGTACCAAGGGAGTTATATTTATGGAGGATGGCAGAGTTGTTCTTTCAGCTCTTTTGCCGGAAACTATTGCAGGACGTCTTAAATCGCAGCGTACGGGAGATGAATCATGAAGCACGAAAAAGGTATCCTTACAGTATTATCCGGGTTTTCCGGAGCGGGCAAGGGCACGATAGTCAAGCATCTTCTTGCTGAATATCCTGGCACCTACTATCTGTCCGTTTCAGCTACTACCCGTAGTCCCAGAGAGGGTGAGGAGGAAGGACGCGAGTATTTTTTTAAGACTCGCGAGCAGTTTGATGAGATGATAGAGGCCGGTGAGTTTCTTGAATACGCCACCTTCAATGGTAAGTCCTACGGAACGCCCCGTGCCTATGTGGAGGACCTTCTGTCCAAGGGCTGCGATGTGATCCTCGAGATCGAGGTTCAGGGGGCTCTTCAAGTAAAGGAAAAGTATCCGGACGCGTTGCTTCTTTTTGTAACGCCGCCTACGGCTGAGGCACTGAGAAAAAGACTTGTAGGCAGAGGCACCGAGACTCCGGAGGTTATAGCCCAGAGGCTTTCGATCTCCAGCAAGGAGTCGGCTTTTATAGATAAGTATGAATATCTTGTGATCAATGATGAACTTTCAAGAGCAGTTTTGGAAGTGCATAATATCATCCAGAGTGAGCATTTCAGAGCACATCGCTGTGGAGAAAAGATTTCAGATATAAGACAGCAACTTGAGATATTTGCGAAGGGAGAGGATTAAAGATGATACATCCGTCATATGTAGAACTTATGAGAGTAGTTAATGAGGGCGCTGACGTTGGTATGGAGCCCGTTGTTAACAGCCGTTACAGCATTGTTTCAGCTACGGCCAAGAGAGCACGTCAGATCACAGGAGGCAAGGATCCTCTTGTAAAGTATGCTACCGGCGAAAAAGCTCTTTCCATTGCTGTAAGAGAGCTTTATCAGGGAGATCTTCAGATCCTTACGGATGATGAGGCACTTGCCCGTCGCAAAAAGGTTGAGGAGGCTGAGAGCATCCTTAAGGAGCGCAGGGCTGAGCGTGATGCAGCTCAGGCTCTTGAAGCAGAAAACCTTGCTGATGACGAGCAGGCTAAAGTAGATTTTGATGAAGATGACGAAGAGGAGGACGCTCCCGAAGATGAGGAGTAGTGTAGAGGGCATAAGCCTTTATTATACCTCTCTCGGCTGTGATAAGAATCTTACCGATGCCGAGCATATGCTATATGATCTGGATCAGGCGGGTTACGTGATGGTTTCCGATCCTGCCGAAGCCAGGGTGATCGTTATCAATACCTGTTGTTTTATCTCTGATGCCATGGAGGAAAGTATTGATACGATACTTGATCTTTCCAGATATCGTCAGGAGGGGAAGTTGGAGGCGCTTATCGTTACAGGCTGCCTTTCTACCCGCTTTTCCGATCTTATACATGAGGAGCTTCCGGAAGTTGATGCTTTTCTGACCACGACGTCATATGATCATCTCACAGAGGTAATAGGATCGGTTCTTTCCGGCAAGCCTGAGGATTCTATCGAGTCCGATGACAGACTTCCTGTTAATCGAGGGAGACTTTTATCCCAGGGCGGATATTCGGCTTACCTTAAGATTGCTGAGGGATGCAACAAGGGCTGCAGTTATTGTGTGATCCCTTCCATCAGAGGACCATACAGAAGTATTCCCATGGAGGAGCTTTTGAATGAAGCTTCAGATTTGGTGTCAAAGGGAGTGCGAGAACTTATACTTGTGGCTCAGGAAACTACACTTTATGGCGTTGATCTGTATGGGCATAAGTCACTTCATGAGCTAGTGACAAAACTGTCGGAGATCAGATCCCTTGCTTGGATCCGTATCCTTTATGCGTATCCTGAGGAGATCTATGACGAGCTTATAACTGTTATGGCCGAGAATCCCAAGGTATGCCATTATCTTGATATTCCCATACAGCATTCTTCCGATCATATTTTGTCTGCCATGAAAAGGCGTACGAGACATGACGAGCTTATAGAGTCCGTTAAGAGACTTAGAGAGGCTATTCCGGATATAGCACTTCGTACTACGATCATAACCGGATTTCCGGGTGAGACTGAGGAGGATCATCGCGAGAATCTCAGGTTTGTTCGTGAGATGAAATTTGACAGGCTGGGGTGCTTTATGTATTCTCCCCAGGAGGGTACTGAGGCTGCTGAGTTTCCGGATCAGGTAGATCCGGTGGTTGCACAGATACGTTATGACGATATCATGATCGCTCAGCAGGATGTTGTATTTGCTAAAAATGAAAGTCTTGTTGGCTGTGAATTTGATGTGATCGTTGAGGGAGCCCTTCCCGAAGAGGAATCGGATCTGTATGTTGGCCGGACTTACCGGGATGCGCCGGATGTTGACGGTCTTATATTTTTCAAAAGTCCTTTTTCATACATGTCAGGTGACATAGTAAGACTCAGAGTAACTTCCAGCAAAGATTATGATCTGATAGGAGTACCTTATGAAGATGAATCTACCCAATAAACTTACAATCCTTCGTGTTCTTCTTGTTCCGGCTTTTGTCGTTATCCTTCTGGTATGGAGAGACGATATGGTCATGAGACTCGTTGCGGATGGAGTATTTATTGTTGCATGTATTACGGATTTTCTTGATGGACGTATTGCCAGAAAGTACGATCTTATAACCAACTTCGGAAAGTTCATGGATCCTCTGGCTGACAAGCTTCTTGTATGTTCGGCCCTTATAGCTCTGGTTGAAACAAGACAGCTTCCCGCGTGGATCTGTATCATTATCATAGCAAGAGAATTCATTATCAGCGGATTCAGACTTATCGCTGTAGAGAGGGGCATTGTTATAGCAGCCAGCTACTGGGGTAAATTTAAGACCACATTCCAGATGCTCATGGTCATCTGCATGGTTGCTAATTTCCAGTGGCTTTGGTTTAAGTACACAACTACAGTTCTTATGTGGATAGCACTTATCCTTACCATTGTTTCGCTTATTGATTATATCGTACATAATATCCAGGTTTTAAAGGAGCCCGAATAAGTGAGAGTTATTGCAGGAAGTGCCAGGAGTATCCCTCTTAAAACTCCGGAGGGTGAGGGCACAAGACCTACAACAGACAGGATCAAGGAGACACTTTTTAATATCCTCAGTCCTGATATATTTGAAGCAAAGGTCCTTGATCTTTTTGCCGGCAGCGGACAGCTTGCTATCGAGGCATTGTCGAGAGGTGCCGATAAGGCAGTCCTAATTGATTCCGGCAAAAAGCCCATGGAGTGTATAAAGGCCAATATCAAAAAGACCAAATTTGAGGACAGATGCACAGTCATCCAAAAGGAACTTCCTTTTGCACTTGGTCAGGTGGTTTCGGAGAAGCCTTTTTCTCTTATATTTATTGATGCACCTTACGAGGAAAAAAGTCTCGTTTCGGACTGTTTGAAAGAAATCCTCAGGCTGGATCTGCTTCCGGCCTACGGCATCATCGTGGTAGAGAATGCACTTGATGATACCTTTGATATACCTGAGGGGCTTGAGATTTATCGAATCAAGACCTACAAGACCAATCAGCATGTTTTCCTTAAAAAAAGTGAAAAGTAGGAGTGCTTTATGCGTAAGGCTATTTATCCAGGGAGTTTCGATCCAATCACCTACGGCCATTTGGATATAATTTCCCGATCAAGGGTGATGTTTGATGAGATCATCGTTGCTGTTCTTGATAACAGCGCAAAAAAGCCATTGTTTTCTGCAGATGAACGTGTTAGTATGATTAAGGGTCTTGTCAAAGATTATGACAATGTTTCTGTTGCAACCTTTGACGGACTTACTGTTGATTTTGCAAAAAAAGTTGATGCTTCTGTCATCATCAGGGGGCTTCGTGCCGTTACTGACTTTGAGTATGAGCTTCAGATAGCTCAGGTCAATCATGTTCAGTATCCATCCATTGAGACTGTTTTTCTGACTACTTCACTAAGTTATTCTTATTTGTCGTCCACTGTAGTCAGAGAGTTTGCTTCATATGGCGGTGATATCTCTAAGTTTGTTCCGGATGAGATCATACCCCTTATCGAAGCTAAAGTCGTTAGAAAATCAAGATAAGGAGAAGAATCATGGCCAGTGATATTGAAGATATAATCGAGGAAATAGAGGAGTATGTGGAGGGTTGCAAGGCGGCTCCGTTCTCCAGCACCAAGATAATGGTTAACAGAGATGATCTGGAGAATCTGTTAGAGGAGCTTCGTTCACGTACTCCTGTTGAGATACGTCAGTATCAAAAGGTGATCAGCAATCAGGAAGCTATTATCGCGGATGCTAAAAAGAAGGCGGAGGCTATCATTGCTGAGGCGCAGATCCAGACTAATGAACTTGTTAGTGAGCATCAGATCATGCAACAGGCATATGCTCAGGCTAATGAAGTAGTCATGATCGCTACCAAAAATGCTCAGGAGCTTTTGGATAAGGCTACCATGGATGCCAATGAGATCCGAAGCGGAGCCATCGAGTATGCAGATTCTCTTCTTAAGGCTATCCAGGATGTGATCTTTAGATCAATTGATACTACCAGATCCAGAGCAGATAATTATCTCTCCACCATGCAGGGATATTTGGATACTGTAGTTGCCAATCGTATGGAGCTTAATCCTCATCCTGAGACTACAGTTGCAGCTGAGGAAAGTGCTACCATTACACAGCCGGTCAATATTCCCGAGCCTGCAGCTGAGGCTTCAGATTCTCCGAAAGAGGGGGCAGCTGCCGATGAGGAGAAGTCGCTTACTATAGCGGATATCTCAGAGGATTTTTTCAAAAAGGATTGATCTACATGCCATTCCTCACTTTTTGGAATGGCATGTTTTTTGTCTAAAAATATATATAATGAAAGAAATAATAGTTGATAAAGCCCAGGCGAACCAGCGGCTGGACAAATATTTAAAAAGAGTATTTCGCGAAGCCGGAAGCGGATTCCTATATAAGATGCTCCGGAAGAAAAACATTGTTCTTAACGATAAAAAAGCTTCCGGAAGTGAGATCCTCGGCGAAGGAGATGTGATCAAGGTGTTTTTCTCCGATGAGACCTTCGATAAGATGAGAGGTGCGGGAAAACGTTTAGGGGATGATGATGTTTTTGACAGGATCAGATCTCTGGATCATTCCGGACTTAGTATTCTATATGAGGATGATGATATCATCGCTGCTGTAAAGCCTTTCGGGCTTTTATCCATGCCTGACGGAGAGGGAAGTGAAAATATAAATGACATGATCCTGGCACGGCTTATTTCAGAAGGAAAGCTTACCTTAGAATCCTACAGGATCTTTCATCCTTCTGTTGCTAACAGGCTTGATCGTAATACAGGAGGCATCATCCTTTTCGGAAAAACACTCAAAGGCTCCGGATATCTGACACAGATGATAAGAGACGGGCTTTTGATAAAAACTTATGTATGTGTCTGTCATGGTATAGTAGAGCGTGAAGAGATCCTGACCGGCTTTTGGACCAAGGGAGCTGATAATACTGTAAGTATTACGCCCTTTGAACGTGACGGGGCAAAACAGGTAAAGACAGGTATAAGACCTATAGCTTTTAAGGAGGGGGATACGTTTCTTGAGGTAAGGCTTTATACCGGCAGGACTCACCAGATAAGGGCTCATTTGTCCGGTATCGGACATCCTATCCTTGGTGATCCCAAGTACGGACGTGGGAAAAAAGATGGTTTTGATCATCAGCTTTTGTTTTGTCATAGGGTAAGGCTTGGGGATCTTGATCTGGAAGCGCCCCTTCCTTCGTGTTTTGACGAATTCAGGTAGATCATATGGCAACATGGAATTCAAGAGGTCTCAGGGGATCTGCCCTTGAGGAGATGGTTAATCATACAAATGAATTATACAGGGAAAAGGGACTTGCCCTTATCCAAAAGGTGCCTACACCCATAACGCCCATGGAGATCGACAAGGAGACCAGGCATATTACGTTGGCCTACTTTGATCAGAAATCCACAGTGGATTATATAGGAGCGGTTCAGGGCATACCGGTTTGTTTTGATGCCAAGGAATGCGCTACATCAACCTTTCCTATTGCCAATATCCATACCCACCAGATGCAGTTTATGGAGGATATGGAGACACAGGGAGGGATAGCCTTTTTTCTGATAGCTTTTACAGCTGATGATCTGTATTATTATATGAGGTTTGAGGAGATACTCTCATTTTGGAACAGGGCAATGTCAGGAGGTCGAAAAAGCTTCAGACAGGACGAACTGGACGAGGGGTATTTCTTTAATAGTGAAGGAAATATCATTCCCTATCTTCGCCTTTTAGGACGGGACCTTGACAACAGAGAGTGATATGGATATAATTTAACCCAATATTATGCTAATAAGGAGATGCGTTACTACGCTAAAGTGTTAAAGTATGAATCGAAGATTACATACACCGGAAGGTGTAAGAGACATTATCGGAAGCGAATACAAGCGTAAGATTTCTATTGAAAAGCAGCTTTCCGAGATCATTGAAACCTATGGATATGATCCCATCCAGACTCCTAGTTTTGAGTATTTTGATCTGTTCGGCAGCAAGATGGGAACAGTTTCATCCAAGAACCTGTATAAGTTTTTTGACAGAGAGGGTGAGACTATTGTACTTCGCCCTGATTTTACTCCGTCTATCGCCAGATGCGTGTCCAGATACTATAATGACAGGACAGCGCCTCTGCGTCTTTATTACAAGGGCTCTGTATTTTCAAATCAAAAGACCCTTCGAGGTAATCTCAATGAGCGTACCCAGATCGGCGGAGAGTGTATCGGTGAGGAGAGTATAGAGACAGATGCTGAGATGATCTCCATGATAGTACGTGGTCTTATTGCCTGCGGATTGTCTGATTTCGGAATCACCATTGGGCATTCGGCCATTTTTGACGGTCTTATGGATGCTGCTTCTTTTGACGAGGATACAAGAGACGATATCCGCTTAATGATCGCCAATAAGAACTATTTCGGACTTGAGGAGTATCTGGAGGGAATGGATATACCCGCACATCTTGCAGATGCTTTTTCACTTCTTTC
>JAEEGL014987466.1_pt1 | contig 27116 bp, 21 predicted proteins | sample 9134231 | NCBI WGS metagenome assembly JAEEGL01 (sample SAMN16246548, study PRJNA631951) | gut metagenome | biome: gut microbiome; feature: rumen; material: fiber-attached | host: Bos | place: Iran: Karaj | collected 2018-10 | reverse complement strand
TAAGCGAGGACACCACCCATGATGACTGCCACTCCCGTGAGCACCAGCACCATATTCGTCAATGTAGATTCAAGTTTCTTAGCCATGATGATTATGATTTAGCAGGCACCTCACCGAAGCGCTTGGGTTTAACATAATTATTAATAAGAGGTGTGAACGCATTCATAATGAGAATGGCGAACGACATACCCTCGGGATAGGCACCCCAGTTACGGATCACGATGGTGAGCACACCGATGCAGACACCGTAGATAAGCTGACCTTTAGCTGTCATTGGCGAAGTGACGTAATCCGTTGCCATAAAGATGGCACCCAGCATCAGACCTCCAGAGAGAATCACAGAAACGGGATCAGCATAGGCTGGATTTGCCAGATGCAACAAGCCTGCGAAAACAAACACGGTACCAATAATGCTGACGGGGATGTGCCACGTGATGATCTTCTTCCACAGCATATAAGCCAAGCCGAGAAGCAATGCCAATGCACAAATCTCACCCAAGGCTCCGGCTCCTTCAGGATGGTTACCGATGAAGAGATCGAGCGATGAAGGGAGTTGCTCAAGCACAGAAGCATCGCCGCTCTTGATGGCCCACTTCATAATAGACAGTGGTGTAGCACCCGTCTCCGCATCGACATAACTACCCAGCTGACCTACCTTCGGCCACGTAGTCATCTGTGCGGGGAAGGCCACCAGCAAGGCAGCACGACCCACGAGTGCAGGATTGAAGAGGTTATTGCCGAGACCACCAAACGTCATCTTGGCCACACCGATGGCAAAGAGCGCACCGATGAGAATGATCCAGATGGGGAGGTTCGACGGGAGGTTGAAAGCCAGAAGCAAACCCGTGAGAACGGCCGAACCGTCCATCACCGTGTTGCGCTCCTGCTTTAAGATATACTTGCTGATAGCCCACTCAAAGAAGACGCAGGCTGCCACACTCGTTGCCGTCACAATGACGGAACCCAGTCCGAAGAAGTAGAACGACACGAGCAGAGCAGGCATCAGCGCGATAATCACACCGTACATATTGCGCTCTACGCTGTCGGTTCCGTGGGCGTGTGGCGATAGTGAAACAATTAATTTACTCATTTTTGCTTATTTTTTAGCCGCACGACTGCGGATGATTCCCATTACTGTTGATTTTCCCTGACGGATGTTGTCGAGCAAAGGACGGTGGGCCGGACAAGTGAACTGACACGAGCCACACTCGATACAGCTGACGATATCCTCGCTCTCACAACGCTCCCAGTTCTTTACCTCAGAGAGCTTGGCCAGCAGATAAGGCTCCAGCCCCATCGGACAAGCGCCTACGCACTTCGCACAACGAATGCAAGGCTGCGGTTCCTTACGGCGGGCCTCGTCGTCGGAGATGATGGTCACAGAGTTCGTTCCCTTGCAGATAGGCACCTCTGTCGATGTGAGCGCCTTACCCATCATCGGACCGCCAGCGAGCAGTTTGTTGTCGCCCTCGGGCATTCCTCCACAGGCATCGATAAGCTCCTGCATAAGTGTTCCCATACGAACGAGGAAGTTGCCTGGGTTCTTGAGGCGCTTGCCAGTGACGGTGGTATAGCGCTCGAAGAGAGGCTTACGCTTCATCACGGCCTCGTAGACGGCAAAGGCTGTACCTACGTTCTGTACGATGGCACCCACATTCACTGGGATAGCGGGAGGAGCAGGCACCTGTCGGCGGATAACGGCATCAACGAGTTGTTTCTCACCACCCTGCGGGTAGCGCTGCTTCAAGGGAACAACCTCTACGCTATACTGAGAGCCTCCGAACTTCTCTGCACACTTCTGTGTGAGCAGTTCGATGGCAGGCATCTTATTCGTCTCGATTCCGATGTATCCCTTTGTGACTTTCGCACCCTTCATCAGCAGTTCAAGTCCCACGAGAATCTCGTCGGCATGCTCCATCATCAGACGGAAGTCGGCTGTGATATACGGCTCGCACTCTACGGCATTGATAATCACGCACTCGGCCTTTGCCGTAGGCGGAGGGGTAAGTTTGATGAAGGTTGGGAAACAAGCGCCGCCCATACCTACTACGCCCGCATTCTTGATACGTGTGACAATCTCCTCAGGCGTGAGTTCCGGATGAGCCTCTACGGTCTCAAGCTTGTCGGAGCGGTCGATGCTCTCCTCCCACTCGTCGCCCTCCACATTAATAATAATAACCGGCTTGCGATAGCCTGTAGCGTCGATGGCGGTGTCGATCTTGAAGACCGTACCGCTGACAGACGAGAAGATAGGGGCAGACACGAATCCGCCAGCCTCTGCGATGAGTGTACCTACCTTCACCTTGTCGCCCTTAGCCACAACGGGCTTTGCCGGCGCACCGATGTGCTGGCTCAGCGGGAAGATGGCCTGCTTAGGAAGGGCGGCTACCTTGGTAACGGCATCGTGGGTGAGTTTATTCTCTTCAGGGTGGATACCACCTATGCTAAATGTTCTGATATTCATAACGATGGCCTCCTTTCTTATTTAATGGATATACTTGATTCTGTATCGAGCATCGCCCCACGCGAAGGCTTTACTGGCTTTGGAGCCTCAGTCTTTGGAGCTTCTGCTTTTGGTGCAGCTGGTTCTTTCGGCTTTGGAGCAGGAGCCGGTGTGGGGAAATTCACGTCGATGATGGCGTGCTTCGGACATACGGTGACGCACTTACGACACAAGCGGCACTTGGTGTGGTCGATGTAAGCGAGGTTGTTCTCAACGGTGATGGCACCGAAGGCACACTCCTTCTCACACTTGCCGCAGCCGATACAGCTCACGGCACAGGCCTTCATCGCGGCAGGACCCTTGTCCTTGTTGACACAAGAGACAAATACTCTCCTACCCTTCGGTCCCTTCTTCCGGAGCTCGATGATGTTACGCGGACAAGCCTTCACACAAGCGCCACAAGAGGTACACTTCTCCTCATCGACCTCTGGGATGCCCGTCTCGGGGTTGACCTTGATGGCATCGAACTGGCATGCCGCCTCACAGTCGCCACAGCCCAGACATCCGAAGCCACAGGCAGTCTCACCAGCTCCGCAGGCATGCATAGCAGCACAAGTGCGAAGACCAGCATACTCGGCAATGCGAGGACGATGCTCGCAAGTGCCATTACATCTCACTACGGCCACCATCGGCTCAGAGTTGGCAATAGCCATACCGAGCAGATCAGCCACCTTTCCCATCGTTTCGGCACCTCCTACGGGACACATCAGTCCGTCGAGGCTTCCAGCGTCGGCACCCTTTACAAGGGCATCAGCCATACCGCTACAACCTGGGAATCCACATCCTCCGCAGTTGGCACCAGGCAGGAGTTCGCCCACCTGAGCAATGCGAGGATCCTCATAGACAGCGAACTTCTTGGAAGCGGCAAACAGCACGATGGCGGCTATCAGACCGATGGCTCCCAAAACAATCACTGCAATTAAGATGAAATCCATAAATACTTAATTTGCTTTAGTTTATATTATTCTTTTAATCTTCTATATGAAATGAAATCTGTTGCTGTATTCTGTCACGCAACAACCAGAGGACAAAATAATAAGGAACGAGAGAACCTAGAGCAATCAAGGCCGCTATTCCCTCATCAGAGACAAGCTTCAAAGCAATCATCAGAACACATACGAGCAATAGGAACGGTACGCCGAATCCGAGCAACAGCGCCTTGTTCGCCACATCCTTCGAAGCCCATACGGTGACCTCCTGTCCCGCAGCGTACTTTGCTGTATCGCTACAAAACACATCCACGATCTTCACCTTCGACTCTGCAGCATTGCAATGACTTGCCACCTTACAAGCAGCACAGGCTGAAGTCTGGACGATGCGCACCTTTACACAACCTTCCAGAACACTTTCTACTACTCCTGAATGTGATATCTTCTGACTCATTGATTTGCTATGCAGACCTTACAATTTGCAAAGGTACTACATATTTATTAAATATCAAATGTTTTTCGCGAAAAATAACGCAAAAAAGTCGTAATCGTTTGCGAGCGTAATACTATGGTATTCGTAACTTTGTAGCCAAAATAGCAATACGGCATGATATTTTATTTCACAGGAACAGGCAATACACGATGGGCGGCACAGGAGATTGCTGCGGCGCTCAACGAGGAATTGCTCTATATCCCAGACCTTATACGAGAGGGACGTTATGAGTTTAAACTGAAGCCCGATGAGCGCATCGGATTCTGTTTTCCTACGCACGGCTGGCAACCACCGAGGATAGTAAGAGAGTACGTTAGAAAATTGAGAATTGAGAACGGAGCGCTCCAGCTCTGCTGGCTTGCTACCGGAGGGACGCAAGAATGGAGAAAGGATGCTAAGACGTATTGCTGGGCACTGACAACATGCGGTGATAATATGGGCGAGGCGATGACCATATTCAATAAAGACCTCGCTACGATAGGACTACACGCCACATCAACATTTGCTGTCATCATGCCGGAATCGAATGTCTGTTTTTCATTCCTTCACCTTGACACCAAGGAAAAAGAACAGCAGAAGATTGCCGCTGCGCGCAAGAGGCTTCCACATATCATTGAGATCCTGCGGGAGAAAAAAGAAGGTGTAGAGGAATTGGTGAAAGGCGCTATCCCAAAGACATACAGCTACGTGATTGGCGGATACTATAATAAGCATCTGATTAAAGACGATAAACTATGGGTGGATGCGGAGGCTTGTATCAGCTGTGGGCTATGCAGTAAGGTCTGTCCAGTGGATGATATTGAGGGTGTGCCTCCCGTATGGAAACACAACGGACGATGCACAAACTGTCTGGCATGCTATCATCATTGTCCCAAGCATGCGATACACTGGGGCAAGATGAAGCGAGGCCAATACCTCTTTCAATAGACACGAGGGCCAAAGATAGAGGTGCCGATACGCACCATCGTAGAACCCGTCTCTATGGCAATGAGATAGTCGTCGCTCATACCCCAAGAGCGTTCGCAGAAGGCAGCACTGTCTGCAAAATATTTCATTTTTACTTCATCGAAGAAATCACGGGCCGTCTGCATCTCACGACGTATCTGATCCTTATCGTCTACGAACGATGCCATCATCATAAGTCCGCATATCTCGATGTGCTTCATCTCGCGCCACTCACCACCTTCGAGAAGTTCACGGCAGGCATCGAGTGTAAGTCCGTATTTCGTGGATTCCTCCGCAATGTGGAGTTCAAGGAGCACACGTATCACTCTTCCGCATTTCTCTGCCTGGCGGTTAATCTCTTTCAAGAGTTTAAGAGAGTCAACGGCTTCTATCATAGACACATAAGGTGCAATATACTTTACCTTATTCGTCTGCAGATGACCGATGAAGTGCCACTCAATATCCTTTGGCAGCGACTCGCGCTTCTGACGCAGTTCTTGTTCGTGACTCTCACCGAAGACACGCTGACCTTCGGCATAGGCTGCCTCAATATATTCGTTGGGGTGGTACTTAGAGATTGCCACAAGGCGTACACCCTGTGGCAATGTGTCGAGTACTTTATGCAACTGACCTTTTACGTCGTACATAGTATCACTGTTCGTATTCCGGTTTGTCGTCTGTTTTCGCAGACTTTCCGTGTTCATATACATCCATAATAGTCGTCTCGCTAACGGATGAGATGACGTAGTCAATCATCGTGCCGCCCATTACCTCCTCTATGTTTTTAACAGAGCCGTTGAAGGAACCCGCATTAACGAGGTAGCTGACGGTAGAACGTTTCTCTTTGTCTGTCTTCTCATCGATGGTGATGAACTGGAGCTTTGCCTTGTACCATTTGTCGGCCATATCCTGATCGGCAAAGAAAATCTCCTTATAAGAAGCTTTCTTGATATCTACGACATCAAACTCACCGCTAATATATGATGACATCTCCTCGATGATACGTTCCTCAGCCTCGCTGAAACTGAGGGCATCAACTACATAATTCTCATTGACTCGTTTTTGCAAGCCGTCTTCCATCACCTTCTCGTAACGGATCTTGCACTCAAACCATTCTGCTGTTCTTGATCTCATATTCTTTATCTTATTTTTGTCTGTTATTCGGAATCTTGCGCTTTTTGATAGCCGAGGTTCGGCTTCTTGGCGAGTTCTGCCTTCTTTTTCTCGGTGAGCTGCTCGATAATCTCTGATGCTATGCGCTGGGCGGTGGCATCGCTGAGTGACGAACTGGAAGCGAGCTCACGCTGTTTTTCAACGAGCTCCTCCATTACATCCTTGCTGGTGGCCCGGAAGTTCTTCTCGTTGTTGTTCATACGCTCATTATTGTATATCTTCGAGAGTATCTGATCCGCAATCTTCGTATACTGCTTACGGAAAATCTGTTCGGCCTTGGCCTGAAACTCGCGCATCTTCTTCTCGTCCACCTTGTCCGAGTCGTTGTTGATATAGTCATGTATCGCCCTTGCGATAGTGGCAGAGTCGGCATCAGGCCCCAGTTCTGTAAGAGGATTGAAACCCTCGTCGAGAAGGCTTTCTTCGACTGGTTCTTCCACGGGTTTCACAAACTCCACCGGTTCTGTATTTGGCAGGAGATCAAAGAAGATGCTCACCAGAAAGAGAGCGATTATAAGTGCTGCAACACCAACGGTTGACGTCTTACGGATATTCTTGCGCATCTTCATATCGGAATAAAGGTCGGCTACAGAAGCATAACGTTTCTCAGGATCTTCCGCCGTAGCCTTCTTTATGACTTTCTTCTGTTCGAAAGGTATACCAGAGGAAGCATAAAGGTAATCGATGAACTTTCCGAGCGAATAGACATCACTGCGGTCGTCTGCAACAGCTTCAGACATCACCTCCGGAGCGATGAAGTTCTCAAGATCCTCATAGAGCACATCCTGCATCTTTGTCGGCAGGAAGAACGAACCATGAAACAAGAGTCGAACATCGGAATCACCTTTACGGACGAGAATGTTCGAAGGGGCAAAACACAGATATTGTATTCCAAGACTATTCAGTTCTGTGGTTATCTCCACGAGTTTGCCAACGACAGAGTCGATAAAGTCGCTCTTCGCCACAATGGACGGAGAATCATTCAGCAACTGCTCGAAACTTATATAGTTGCCCAGCTCAACAGCAGCGGCATAAACGCCGTCATCGCCACCATTGGGTGTGAAGTGCAGCTGATACTTGCTTTTTATCTTATCCAAGGCCTCACACTGACGACGGATACAGTCTCCAAACATGATACTATCCGTCAACTCATCGTGGAACTCGACAAAGTTGCTGTATTTACCATCGATGAGACGCTTGTAAAAATACCCATAGGGCAGACGGATCTTACCCGTCTTACGCTTGTCGCGGCTCTCTAATAATTCTTCGTAGTTCACTTGTTTATTGTTAATTTGGCTGCAAAAGTACTCAATTTTATTGAAAACGGGAAACGATTGGATAAAAATTAATGCATCTTTAATTAATTTTCAATTCTCAATTCTCAATTTTCATTTTTTTATTGTACCTTTGCACGCAAAATTATAAACTAGGATACAATGCCAGAGATATCAGTACGCGGTCTTGAGATGCCGGAGAGTCCTATCAGGAAACTCGCTCCACTGGCCGCAGCAGCAAAGAAAAAGGGTACAAAGGTATATCACCTTAACATTGGTCAGCCAGACCTTCCAACACCACAAGTGGGTCTTGACGCGCTGAAAAAGATCGACCGTAGCATTCTCGAGTATTCTCCCTCTCAGGGCTATCTGAGCTATCGCGAGAAGCTTGTTGACTACTACGCGAAATATGACATTAAGGTTACTGCCGAAGACATCATCATCACTAGTGGAGGTTCCGAGGCTGTGCTCTTTGCATTCCTCTCTTGTCTGAACCCGGGCGATGAGATCATCGTTCCCGAACCAGCATACGCCAACTATATGGCTTTTGCCATCTCTGCCGGAGCAAAGATCCGCACCATCGCAACAACCATCGAGGAAGGATTCTCTCTGCCCAAGGTCGAGAAGTTCGAGGAGCTTATTAATGAGCGTACACGCGCCATCATGATCTGTAACCCCAACAACCCCACCGGATATCTCTATACCCGTAGGGAGATGAACCAGATACGTGACCTGGTGAAGAAGTACGACTTGTATCTCTTCTCCGACGAGGTGTATCGTGAGTATATCTATACCGGTTCTCCTTATATCTCTGCATGTCATCTGGAGGGTATCGAACAGAATGTCATCCTCATCGACTCAGTATCGAAGCGTTACTCTGAGTGCGGTATCCGTATCGGAGCACTCATCACAAAGAATGCAGAGGTTCGCAAGGCCGTAATGAAGTTCTGTCAGGCACGCCTCTCTCCTCCCCTTATCGGACAGATTGTCGCAGAGGCATCTCTGGACACCCCTGAGGAATATCTGCGTGATGTTTATGACGAGTATGTGGAGCGTAGGAAGTGTCTTATCGACGGGCTGAACCGTATACCAGGCGTCTACTCCCCTATCCCAATGGGAGCTTTCTATACTGTAGCGAAGTTGCCTGTTGACGATGCAGAGAAATTCTGTCGCTGGTGTCTTGCCGAGTTTGAGTATGAGGGCGAAACAGTAATGATGGCTCCGGCAGCCGGATTCTACACTACTCCAGGCGCCGGCATCAATCAGGTCCGTATCGCATACGTCTTGAAGAAGAAAGACTTGGAGAGAGCGCTGTTTGTTTTGAGGAAAGCGCTTGAGGCATATCCGGGCAGAGTCGACGAAGAATGAACCTCCCGTTTTTCATAGCAAAGAGAATCTATAGTGATCAGGGCGACAAACGGAAAGTGAGTCGCCCAGCTATTCGTATAGCCACTCTCGGCGTGGGAATTGGACTGGCAGTGATGATTGTCACCGTAAGTGTGGTACTGGGATTCCAGCATACCATAAGAGACAAGGTGATCGGTTTCGGCAGTCACATACAGGTGCAGAACATTATGGCCTTTAACTCCACCGACCGTTTTCCAGTCTGCATCGACGACAGTATGATGACTGTACTGAAGAATCTCAAGGGCGTAAAGCATGTGGAGCGCTATGCCATCACTCAGGGTATTCTTAAGACCGACCAGGATTTTCTCGGCGTGATGTTCAAGGGTGTGGGACCAGAATACGATATGACCTTCCTTAAGGACAATCTCGTAGAAGGCGAGATACCACTGTTCAGCGACTCTGCAAGCACGAACAAGATTCTCATCTCGAAGCAGATAGCCGACAAACTGCAACTGAAGACAAACGACCGTATCTATGCCTATTTCATCAACGAGGATGTCAGAACCCGCCGATATACCGTCAGCGGAATCTATCAGACAAATATGACACGTTTCGATGAGTCACTCTGTTTTACAGACCTGTATACTGCGTGCAAGATCAACGGCTGGGAGGAAGGACAGGTGACTGGCGCAGAGATACTCGTAAATGACTTCGAGCAATTGCAGGCGACTGAGGAAGACGTAATAGAAAAGATAAACCGCACCACCGACAGATACAGCAGTTCATTCTCCTCGCAAACCATCTATGAGGCATATCCTCAGGTATTTACGTGGCTGGAGCTACTGGACATCAATGTATGGATCATCCTCGCACTAATGGTATGCGTGGCAGGTTTCACGATGATCAGCGGACTGCTTATCATCATCCTCGAGCGTACACAGATGATAGGAGTTCTTAAAGCCTTGGGCGCAAGAAACAGCACCATCAGACACACTTTCCTCTGGTTTGCCGCCTTTATCATCGGACAAGGCCTCCTTCTTGGAAACGTCATCGGGTTGGGTATCGTTCTGATTCAGAATGCCACAGGCATCATCACCCTCGACGCTCAGACCTATTATGTAAGCGAAGTACCAATGGAACTTAACATCCCTTTGATACTTCTCCTTAACATTGCAACACTTCTTATCAGCATCTTCGTACTCATTGCGCCCAGCTATCTCATTTCGCACATCCATCCTGCGAAATCGATGCGATATGAATAATAAATGTTCTTTTTTACGTCTTTTATACTAAAAATTGTATAAAAGCTGTTATTATTGCACATTTTTTTTGCAAATGTGCAGAAAAAGCGTTACCTTTGCACAAAATTTTGAAATTTGTGCAATTCTATAATGGAATCTTTTAGCAGTTTTAATGCTTATATACAAAGAGCGATTGTCGAAAACTGGAATCAGGATGCTCTGACAGACTATCAAGGCATTACTCTCCAGTATCACGATGTTGCCAGGAAAATCGAAAAGCTCCACATACTGTTTGAGAACAGTAATGTAAAGCCGGGCGACAAGATTGCTCTCTGTGGACGCAACTCAGCCCATTGGGCGGTAGCCTTCCTTGCTACGCTCACCTACGGGGCTGTAGCAGTACCTATACAGCATGAGTTCAACGGAGAGCAGATACACAACATCGTTAATCATTCTGACTCTAAGCTTCTCTTTATCGGCGACTATGCCGTAAAGACCATCGATCCGAATCAGATGCCACATCTCGAAGGCATTATCAATATCCCAGACTTCTCTCTTATGATCTCCCGCAAGGAGGCTCTCACGTATGCGCGCGAACATTTAAATCTTATGTTCGGCAGCAAATACCCGATGGCTTTCCGTAAGGAGCATATACATTATCATGAGGACGAGGCAGAGGAATTGGCACTTATCAACTACACCAGTGGTACGACAGGCTTCTCGAAAGGTGTGATGATTCCTTATCGTGCCCTATGGAGCAATGTGGAGTTCGTAATACAGAAACTAAAGGGTAAGGTGAAGGCTGGTGACGAAATGCTGAGCATTCTGCCAATGGCACACACCTATGGAATGTCCGTTGAGTTCCTTTTCGGATTCTGTAGGGGATGTCACCTATCGTTCCTCACCCGTCTGCCAAGTCCAGCTATTATTGCACAAGCCTTTGCTGATGTAAAACCCGCAGTAATCATCACCGTCCCACTGGTTCTGGAGAAGATCATCCGCAAGCGCATCTTCCCAAAGATCGAGAGTCTGCCTATGAAGCTGCTGCTCAACATGCTGGTGGTAAACAAGAAGGTGAAGGATTATATCTGCGGCGAGGTGCGCAAGGCACTCGGCGGTAATTTCTACGAGGTGATTGTAGGTGGTGCCCCATTGTCGAGAGAGGTGGAGAAGTTCCTTGTGAACATCGGATTCCCCATCACCGTAGGCTATGGCACAACAGAATGTGCCCCGCTTATCACTTTCAGCGACTATAAGGACTTCAAGCCACGTTCATGCGGTACGCCAGTAGACCGTATGGAGGTGAAGATAGCCAGCCGTAATCCACTATTTGAGGAAGGTGAGATCCTCACAAAGGGCACCAACCTCATGCTTGGCTATTACAAAAATGATGAAGCCACCAGCAATGTAATTGACAAAGACGGATGGTATCATACCGGTGACCTCGGAACGATGGATGCCAGTGGACATGTGTTTATCCGCGGACGACTGAAGAACATGCTCCTTGGCAGCAACGGACAGAATGTCTATCCTGAAGAGATTGAGGACAAACTCAACTCCATGCCGATGGTGACAGAGAGTATTGTGATTCAGCGAGGCGACAAAATCGTTGCACTCGTTCACTCTGAGAATGATGATCTGATAAATTTCTCACAGGAAGAATTGCAGAACATTATGGAGGAGAACCGTAACAACCTCAACAAACAGCTTCCTGTCTATAGCCGTATCTCTGCGATAGAACTCCACGAGGAGGAATTTGCAAAGACCCCAAAAAAGAGTATTAAACGCTATCTATACCAATAGAAGTAAGAACTAAGAAGTTAAGACTAAAAAGTTATGAAACAAGACGTCAACAAGGCTTATATCCCCAGCAAGGACATCCCCAGCTTCAATGCGATGATACAGAAGAGTATCCTCGACAACTGGGACCGTGATGCGCTGACAGACTTTAAGGGTCAGACGCTGCAATATCATGATGTAGCCAGAAAGATTGAGAAGCTGCACATATTGTTTGAGAACAGCGGTGTTACCAAGGGCGATAAGATTGCCCTTTGCGGACGCAACTCTAGTCAATGGGCCGTTGCGTTCCTCGCCACACTCACATACGGTGCCATCGCAGTACCTATTCTGCATGAGTTCAATGCAGAACAGATTCATAACATCGTCAACCACTCTGAATCAAAGTTGCTCTTTGTGGGCGACCATGTGGCAACGATTATCGACCCACAGGCGATGCCTGGTCTGGAAGGTATCATCAATAACCCAGACTACTCTCTGATGATTAGCCGCACAGACAAGCTCACCTATGCCAGAGAACATCTTAACGAGCTCTATGGCAAGAAGTTCCCGAAGTATTTCCGTAAGGAACATGTGAGCTATTATATGGAAGAAAGCCCGGATGAGCTAGCACTTATCAACTATACCAGCGGAACCACAGGTTTCTCGAAGGGTGTAATGATTCCTTATCGTGCCCTATGGTCGAATACGGACTTTGCAAAGCATGTTTTAGGAAATGTCATCAAGGCTGGCGACAAAGTGATATCCATGCTGCCGATGGCTCATATGTATGGTATGGCATTTGAGTTTATCTATGAGTTCCTCGGAGGCTGTCACGTGTACTATCTCAACCGTGTGCCCTCACCTGCCATCATCGCCCAAGCCTTGCAGGAGGTGAAGCCAATCATCGTCATCGCCGTTCCTCTCATCATAGAGAAGATCATCCGAAAGAAGGTGTTCCCAAAGGTTCAGAACAACCGCATGCGACTTCTTCTTCAGATGCCTGTCATTTCAAAGAAAGTGCGCGAGATGATCTGCCAGGAGGTGCTCAAGGCCTTTGGAGGAAATATGTACGAGGTGATTATCGGTGGTGCTGCCCTCAATCAGGAGGTAGAGCATTTCCTTAAGAAGATCGACTTCCCGTATACCGTAGGCTATGGTGCTACGGAGTGTGCACCAATCATCGGCTATGAGGACTGGCGCAGCTTCGCTCCGGGTTCTTGCGGAAAGGCAGCATACCACATGGATGTGGAGATTGACTCTCCCGACCCGCGCAACATCCCCGGCGAGATCCTCACACGTGGTCTTAACGTGATGCTTGGCTACTTCAAGAATCCAGAAGCAACGGCAGAAGCGATAGACAAGGACGGCTGGTATCATACAGGTGATCTAGGAACGATGGATGCAGAAGGCAACATCTACATCAACGGACGTTCAAAGAACATGCTCCTTGGTCCCAGCGGACAGAATATCTACCCAGAGGAAATCGAGGACAAGCTCAACTCTATGACCCTTGTCGTAGAAAGCATCGTAGTACAGCGTGACACCAAGCTTGTGGCCATCGTCTATCCGGACTACGAGGAGGCAAAGAACATGAACTTCACAGAGGATGACATCCGCAATGTGATGGAACAGAACCGTAACGGGCTCAACGAGATGATTCCCGCCTATGAGAAGATCTCAGAGATAGAGATACGTGAAGAGGAATTCGAAAAGACACCTAAGCGTTCGATTAAGAGATACCTCTATAAATAACAAGAAACCTCCCGAAGTTGGGAGGTTTTCTTTTTATTCGTACTCGTAGTAATACCAGTAAGTACCCCGGTATTTCTCTTCTACCTTACCCTTTCTCTCTGTCACATCAGGATACTTGCTTTCAAGTTCCTGAAGATTGTTCCAGTCTTCGTCCATCACGCTGTTATGATAGACCAGCAAAGGATTAGAGCGCTTATGGGTATAGAGCGTCATCGCCTCACGATAGTGTTTCGGCAGATGGTCGATGGCAAGTGTGTCGTTCTCTGCATAATGCGCTTTCAGCTGCACGACGAACTCATCAATACGCTTATCCAACAGCAGTCCACAAAGCTGATAGTCGGCTATCTTCTTATCGTCGAGACTGTCTCTTTTTTGCATAAGTTCCAGATACTTTGCTATCGTCATCTCACCTTTAGGCCTTGCTCCCAAAGCCTTATAGAGGCTGTCTGTAGGATACATCGCAAATCTGGACTTTCCTCCTATTGGAAGAATCATGTCACTCTTTCCAGGCGTCGGATAATTGAAGAGTTTCTCTCCAAGTTCACTAGTCATCGTAAGAGCATACATACGAATCATCTGAAGATTTGCATCACTCTCAAGGGATTTCTTTCCCGTTTCCAAAGCACCGGCATAGTCTCCTTCCAGAAGCTTCGTCTCAGCCCTCATACGATAGTGGAACACGGCATTGGTATTGCTGATGCTCACCGTACCGATAATGAATAATGCCATCAGTAGCATGTTTATCCACATCGGACTGGAGAAAAGGCCATTTGACTCATGATCGGGCTCTACCTCCTGCAACTTCTTCGCAAAGAGAGCGATTCCAAGCCATATCAGTATCACCAGAGGAAACGCCCAATACCATGCTCCGACGGAGTGATGCAGGTCGATGTCGCTATTGATGTCTGTGAGGAAACCCAGAAAAAGCATCGAGGGCAGATATGTCAGCGCATGGAAACGCTTTTTAAGGTGCAACAGAGAATAGAGCACCAACTGTATGGCCTGCAGCACAAGCGTAATGATGATGGCACTGGTAAGCGGTTTGTAACGCGTCAGTCCCTTACTCAACACATGCTGTGCGACAGCCAGTATGTCTGCCTGGAAGAAATACAGAAAACAGAAAGAGAAAAGACAAAAAACAATAGCACACATCAGTCGTATGCTGACGGTGCTACTGTTTCTGTTGGGATGATTATAGTTCATCTTAGTTCTTCTTCAAGACTACAGCAGAACGAGCGGGAATATAAAGCTTCAGCCACTCCTTCTTATCGTTCACGTAGAGAGGATCGTAGTTTGTGGTGTGGGTCATGCTGTCGTCAGCGAAGCCGTTACCTCCGAAGTCCTTGGAATCGGTATTCAGAACCACATCGTATGAACCCGTAGGAACAAGGAATCCATAATCCGTGTAACTTCTCGTCGGAGAGAAGTTGAATACAAATACCAAGTCACCTCTCATGAAACAGAGCACCTGGTCACCGTCATCATGCCATATCTCCGTAACAGGTGTATCCTGGAAGTTCTTCACACTCTTGATGACTTTCAGCATCTCTCTGTCGAAGTCACCCAGCCAATGATAGCAGAGGTCCTTATTATCCACCAGGTTCCACTGACGGCGTGCATACTTATAGCTCCAGCCGTTTCCTTCACGTGGGAAGTCTATCCACTCCGGATGACCGAACTCATTACCCATGAAGTTAAGGTAACCGCCATTGATGGCAGCAGCCGTAACGAGTCGTATCATCTTGTGCATGGCGATACCGCGTTGAGCCATATCGTTGACATCCTTCTTTGCGAAGTGCCAGTACATATCTGCATCAATCAGACGGAAAATGATGGTCTTGTCACCTACCAGCGCCTGATCGTGACTCTCGCAATAAGAGATGGTCTTCTCATCAGGACGACGGTTCTTGACCTCCCAGAAGATGGAGCATACGTTGATATCCTCATCACGGACTTCCTTGATGGTCTTGATCCAGTAGTCGGGGATGTTCATTGCCATACGATAGTCGAAGCCATAGCCGCCATCCTCAAACTTTGCTGCGAGACCGGGCATACCCGACACCTCCTCAGCGATGGTGATGGCATTAGGGTTCACCTCATGGATCAGCTTATTGGCGAGGGTGAGGTAACAGATGGCGTTATCATCCTCATGACCGTTGAAGTAGTCACCATAGCCACCGAATGCCTCTCCCAGTCCGTGAGAGTAGTACAGCATCGAGGTAACGCCGTCGAAGCGGAAGCCGTCGAACTTAAACTCCTCCAGCCAGTACTTACAGTTGGAGAGCAGGAAGTGGAGCACGTCATCCTTTCCGTAGTCGAAACAGAGAGAGTCCCATGCCGGATGCTCGTGACGGTCACCTGGATAGAAGAACTGGTTAGGATCGCCGCAGAGATTGCCAAGACCCTCTACCTCGTTCTTTACAGCATGAGAGTGTACGATATCCATGATCACAGCGACGCCGTTCTTGTGAGCAGTATCGATAAGTTCCTTCAGTTCCTCGGGCGTACCAAAACGGGAACTTGGGGCAAAGAAGCTGGACACATGATAGCCGAACGAGCCGTAGTAAGGATGCTCCTGAATGGCCATCACCTGAATACAATTATAGCCGTCCTTGATGACACGTGGCAGCACGTTATCCTTAAACTCCGTATATGTTCCGACCTTCTCTGCATCCTGACCCATACCTACGTGGCACTCATAGATGAGCAGCGGGTTCTTCTTGGGCTTAAAGTTCTTCTTCTTGAACTCGTAAGGTTTCTCCGGGTTCCATACCTGAGCAGAGAAGATCTTCGTATTGTCATCCTGTACCACACGACGGCACCAGGCTGGTATACGCTCACCTTCTCCCCCATTCCACTTTACCTTCATCTTATAGAGCTGGCCGTGCTTGAGTGCCTTCTCCGAGAGTTTCAGTTCCCAGTTGCCTGTTCCCTCGATACGCTTACAACGATACTTCTCGTCTTCCTGCCAGTTGTTGAAATCACCAATCAGGTAGATATCCGTAGCATTGGGCGCCCACTCACGGAACACCCATCCCTTTGCCAGTTTATGGAGGCCAAAATACAGATGACCCGTAGCGAAGTCACTGAGTGTCTTCTTACCGTTCTGTGTCAACTGGTTAATCTTCCAGACTGCATGGTCATGACGACCACGAATAGCACCTTCAAACGGCTCCAGCCATGAGTCGTTGCGTACCAATCCGATATGCTCGAACTGTGCCTGTTCAACAACCTTCTTTGTTACTTTCTTTGCTACGACCTTCTTTGTCGCAGTTTTCTTTGCTGTAGTTTTCTTCTCTGTAGTCTTCTTTGCAGCAGGTTTCTTAGCTGTGGTTTCTTTCTTTGTTGCCATAACTTTATGCTTTAACTTTGAATATTGCTTTTTTCAGTTCTGTCTCGTCTGTGATACAGGGTGCATGACCATCCTGTGGGAAGAAGATAGCAAACTGTCCCGGCTTAACGGTAACGTAGGTCTGTGCCTTCGTATCGCCATACTTTGTGATATCCTTCTCGGCATTGTATTCGAATGCCGGGAGGTCGCAGAGCGGCGTATAGCCGAACGTCTCTGCACCAGAGATCGGTATCTGGATGTCTATCATCTCAATATGTGTCTCAAGGAAAGCCGTGTCCACAGTCCGCTGCTTGGCAAACTGCAGATTCAGGAACAAATCCTTGTCCTTGATAGGATACTTGCCAGCCTCCATTGTTTGAAGGTCATTGTTCTTCAGAAATTCAACCACGTCAGCAAAGAGCGGATTGAGTGCTGCATACTTGCAGAGATTGTCAATTGTGTCAATTATCATACGATTAATATTTTTAAGTGTTGTTGTTAATCTATCTGTCGGTGTCCACGTGTATAGGTGCCGCTGGCAATGATCTTGCCGTTACGGTCTTTCTCTACGAACTTGCCATCCCTTACATCATCCCGATATGACCCTTCGAAACGCTTGCCGTCTTTGTCTTCTTCGATGGCAGCGCCGTTTCTCTTACCGTTCTTGAAGGAGCCCTTGAACTTTGAGCCGTCAGCATATCTGGCAATGCCCTCACCTTCTATCTTTCCGTTCTTGAACATTCCCTCAAAGGTGTCACCGGCCTTTGTGGTGAGTTTCCCCTTGCCGTTTGGCTTGTCTGCCCTCCACAGGCCTACATACTGATCGCCATTGCTCCAGACCATTGTCCCCTGACCTTGTTTGTCACCTTCGAAGAACTGACCAGTGTATTTGTCGCCATTAGCATAGGTTGAGATGCCCTGACCCGTACGCTCGCCGTCCACATAGTCGCCTTCATAGACATCGCCGTTCTGGAACCTGTAGATGCCCCTTCCGTTCTGGACGTCATTCCGCCAGGGACCGATGTAGACATCTCCGTCGGCATAGCGGAAAGTGCCCTTTCCTGAGCGCATGTTGTTGGCCCACTGCCCGTCATACGACGAACCGTCACCCCAGTCAAAGAAACCCTCGCCATGTTTCTGGTCGTCCTTCCATTCTCCTCTGTAATAGGCACCGTTGGAGAACGTGTAGATGCCCAGTCCTGAACGTTTGTCCATCTTCCAGTCACCGTCGTATTTGTCGCCGTTGAAATAGTACATGATGCCATGCCCATGCTGGTAGTCACGGAACCAGAGACCGTCATAACGGTTGTTGTTGGCAAAGTAGTAGACACCCTTTCCATGCTGCTGGTCTTGAAACCACTCTCCTTCGTATTTCTCTCCGTCGAAGAAGGTGTATGTCCCATAGCCCTGACGCTTTCCCTTCTCGTATTGACCCTCATAGCTATTGCCGTTCTTGTATGTCGTTCTGCCCTTGCCATGAGGTTTTCCCATCATAATCTCACCCTGATACTGGCCACCGTCTTTCGTGGTGGCAGAACCAAGCGTAATCTTCTGTGCTGCCATCGAAAGTGGCATCAAAAGAGTAAGTAGTGCAATTGTATATTTTCGTATGTACATTATAATCCAATTTAAAAACTTTGCAAATTTACGAAAAAAATGCGAATCAAACAAAATATCCCCAATAATAATCGGAAAGAAATGCGAATTTTACAATTTTTTTCATTACCTTTGCAGCCGTTATGAAATTTATGGCGATTATTCCCGCCCGTTACGCATCAACACGTTTCCCGGGCAAACCTCTGGCAGTTCTTGGTGGAAAGACTGTCATTCAGAGAGTGTACGAACAGGTCAGCAGCATCCTCGACGAGGTGTATGTTGCGACAGACGACCAGCGTATTTATGACTGCGTCGAAGGTTTTGGCGGACGTGCAGTAATGACCCGTGAGGACCATAAGAGCGGTACCGACAGAATCGAGGAGGCTGTAGAGAAAATCGAGGAAGCAGCAAAGACGAAGGAGGAAGGAGATGACCTGGTGATCATCAATGTCCAAGGTGACGAGCCCTTCATCCAGCCGTCTCAAATAAAGACTTTAATGAGTCTCTTTGACAGCCCTGAAACTCAGATAGGTACACTCGGAAAGGCTTTCGAGAGCATCGAAGCTGTAGAGAATCCAAATTCCCCAAAAATTGTGACAGACAATCGAGGCTTTGCGCTATATTTCAGTCGTAGCGTCATACCTTATATTAGAGGCAAAGAGCATCAGGACTGGCTGGAACAGTACCCATTCCTGAAGCATCTGGGCATTTATGCCTATCGCAGGGAAGTGCTCAAGGCAGTCACTAAGTTGCCTCAGAGTTCTCTGGAGAAGGCCGAGAGTCTCGAACAGCTGCGCTGGCTTCAGAACGGCTATCGCATCCGTGTGGGACTGACTGATGTAGAGACCGTAGGCATCGACACGCCTGAGGATCTGGAGAGAGCAGAAGCGTTCTTAAACCAAAAACAATAAATATATGAAGAAACTTATATTATCAGCTATCGCTACAGCCATAACGCTAACGGCTCAGGCACAGCCTGCCAATAAGACTGTAAAAATCAAGGTCATTGAGACGAGTGACGTACACGGTCATTTCTTCCCCTGGGATTTCATGGAGGGGAAACCCATCAAGGGTACGCTCACCCGTGCCAATTCATATATTAAGAAGCTGCGTGAGCACTTTGGCGACCACCTGCTGCTGATAGACAATGGCGACATCCTTCAAGGCCAGCCTTGCGTCTACTGGTCGAACTACGTGATGCCCGAGGACGAGAACCTGGCGGCATCAGTCGTCAACTATATGGGCTACGATGCCGAGACGGTGGGCAATCACGACATAGAACCCGGCCATAAGGTTTACGACAAATGGATTCGCGAGGTACGCTGTCCCTTGCTTGGTGCCAACATGGTGAAGGAAGGCCAGAAGTATGGCGAGGCCCATCCCCAGAACATCTACGACGGTCTCAAGCCCTACTCCGTTCATTATATCGAAGGTGTGAAGATCTGTATCATCGGTATGCTGACGCCAGCTGTTCCCAACTGGCTCAACAATTCCATCTGGAAAGGGATGGAGTTTGAAGAGATGACGCGCTGTGCCAGAAAATGGGTAAAGTATATACAGGACTACGAGCGCCCGGATCTTATCTTCGGACTCTTCCACTCTGGTCTTAACGGTGCCATCAAGACCGACGAGTACGAGGAGAACGGTACTGAGTCCGTTGCCCGCGAGGTGCCAGGCTTTGACATCATCTTCTTCGGTCACGACCATCAGGTCCACAACGACTGGATAACCGACAAGAACGGCAAGAATGTGCTCTGCATCGACCCCAGCTGTTACGTCAAGAATGTTGCTGAGGCAGAAATAGAACTCACCTATAAGAACGGTCATCTCACGAAGAAGGACATCAAGGGCCAGATCGTAAACGTCGAGGATGAGGAGATCGACCAGCAGATGCTGTCCCACTTCCAGACGAAGATCGACGATGTGAAGAAATACGTGGACCGTAAGATCGGACGTTTTGAGAATCCTATCTATTCCCGCGACGGTTTCTTCGGCAACTCCGCTTTCACAGACCTCATCCACAACCTTCAGATGAAGATCTCCGGCGCAGAGGTGTCATTCAACGCGCCTCTGGCGTTTAACAACGTAATCAAGGCGGGCGACGTCACTCAGGCCGATATGTTCAAGCTCTATCGTTTTGAGAACCTCATGTTTGTCCTGCGTATGACGGGTGAGGAGATCCGCAAGCATCTCGAATTCTCCTACGACATGTGGACCAACACGATGAAGTCGCCTGAGGATCATGCCCTCAGACTCAACGACGACTCCAAGGGCGACCAGCAGCGTACGGGTTTCCAGTATTACACCTTCAATTTCGATTCTGCCTGCGGCATCGACTATGAGGTAGACCTCACGAAGCCCGACGGCGAGAAGGTTCGCATCCTGCGCATGTCGAATGGTGAGCCGTTTGACGAGCACCGTTGGTACAAGGTCGTGATGAACAGCTACCGGGCCAATGGCGGTGGTGAGCTGCTCACCCAAGGTGCCGGCATCCCCAAGGACTCACTTGAGAGCCGTGTGCTGTGGCATACCAACATGGACCAGCGCCATTATCTCACAGAAGAGATACACCGTCAGGGAACGATTAACCCCCAGCCCAACAACAACTGGAAGTTCGTGCCCGAGGAATGGACGAAGCAGGCACTGGAGAGAGACAGAAAGCAACTGTTTGGCAATTAAGCGTTAAAAACAACATGCCTAAGAAATACTTTTTCGTATTCTGCAAGGACGACCTGCTGCTTGAAAAGACAGCAGAAGGAGGCTATACCGTCCCTTGTGGCGATGTGCCCCCGACAGCGTTAAAGCCCTGGACTCATGTGATGAACATCACGCCGATGGATGACGGCACCGAGGTCAAGACATACCGTATAGAAGCGCCGATTACCGACTCTGCGCAATATGAGATGTGCGGTCTCCGGCAGTCGTATTTCAAGATCCCGGAGCCCTTGTATCTCAAGGCCGGCAAATGTCAGGAGCTGCTCTATTGGGACATCAACACGAGATACTGCGGTGTCTGCGGTGCCCCGATGCGCATGGATACCGACATTTCAAAGAAGTGTACGGAGTGCGGCAAGGAGATCTGGCCCCAGCTGGCTACTGCCGTCATCGTCCTCATCCATCGCGGCGACGAGGTGCTCCTGGTGCGTGCGAAGAATTTCAAGCGCGACTACTATGGTCTTGTGGCTGGTTTCGTAGAGACCGGCGAGACGCTCGAAGAGGCCGTTGCCCGTGAGGCGATGGAGGAGACGGGCGTAAAGATTACCAACATCCGCTATTTCGCCTCGCAGCCTTGGCCCTACCCCTGCGGCCTGATGGTCGGCTTCAACGCAGACTATGTCTCGGGCGAGATCCATCTCCAGCAGTCGGAGATAGCAAAAGGAGGCTGGTTCCGTAAAACCAACCTCCCTAATATTCCTGAAAAGCTCTCTATCGCCCGCCGGCTGATTGACGCCTGGCTGGACGAATAAGCATTACTTTCCGATGCAGTGGTACTCGAAGGCATTCTCTTCGAGCTCCTCTGTGTCGAAGATGTTCCTTCCGTCGATGACAAGCCTGCGCTTCATGGCCTTGCCGATAACGCCCCATCCGGGCAGACGGAACTCTTTCCACTCTGTAAGCAGCAACAGCGCGTCGGCGTCGAGCACGACGTCATACATATCGCGACAGTAGGTCACTGTCTCGCCGATACGGCGCTTGCACTCCTCCATCGCGATGGGGTCATAGACGCGCACATGACAGCCAGCCGCCAACAGCTTATCGATCATGACAAGTGCCGTCGACTCACGCATATCGTCGGTCTCAGGCTTGAACGACAGTCCCCACATGGCGATGGTCTTGCCCTTCAGGGCTTCCTCGCTGCCGAAGGCCTTCACGAGTTTTTCGAAGAGGATGCTCTTCTGCTTCTCGTTCACGCGCTCAACAGCCTTCAGCACCTCCATCGAGTAACCGTTCTGGTCGGCCGTCTTGATGAGAGCCTTCACGTCCTTCGGGAAGCAGCTGCCGCCATAGCCGCAGCCCGCATAGAGGAACTTTCTGCCGATACGAGTGTCAGAACCGATACCTGCACGCACCATATTCACGTCAGCCCCTACCCGTTCGCAGAGGTTGGCAATATCGTTCATGAATGAGATACGTGTGGCCAGCATCGAGTTGGCAGCGTATTTCGTCATTTCGGCTGAAGGGATGTCCATGAAGATCACGCGGAAGTTATTGATCAGGAAAGGCTTATAGAGCTTTGTCAGCACCTTCTTGGCATGCTCACTCTCTACGCCTACCACCACGCGGTCGGGCGACATGAAGTCCTTGATGGCGTTGCCTTCCTTCAGGAACTCTGGGTTGGAGGCTACGTCAAACTCAATGTCAACGCCCCTCTTCTTGAGTTCATCCTCAATGGCCTTACGCACTTTCTTTGCCGTACCGACGGGAACGGTCGATTTCGTGACAACCACCACATACTTCTTCAGGTTCTCACCAATGGTCTTTGCCACCTGGAGCACATACTTCAGGTCGGCACTGCCGTCTTCGTCAGGCGGCGTACCCACTGCTGAGAAGACGATCTCCACGTCATCCAGCACCGAGGCGAGATCCGTCGTGAAGTTCAGTCGTCCGGCTGTCACATTCTTTTTCACCAGTTCGTCGAGACCCGGCTCATAAATGGGGATCTCCCCATTCTTGAGCCGCTCGATCTTCTTTTCATCCACATCTACACATGTCACATTGGCGCCGGTATCGGCGAAGCACGTTCCCGACACCAATCCGACATATCCAGTTCCTACTATTGCTATATTCATATTAATTTATGAGAGTTTGATTCCCTTGAATGAGCTGAACTTCTGCTTTATCATCTGGATCATTAATGCACCAGATTTTGTCAAATCCTGGACACTGTTCATAATCTTCTTGTAGTTGGCCTTGTCCTGCTCTGTCATGCGCTCCAACAGCACCATCGGCTCCTTCTCGCCTTCAAACTGCAGTGCCACTCCAGGCTGGTATTCTTCCTTGTCTAAATTCTTCATGATGGTCACCAGACTACCCTTGGCAGTGATGCCAGTATCCTTGATGCCAACGGTATAGTGGAAGTACTTGTTCAGTATCTGTGTGTACTCGTCCACAGCTTCGAAGCCAGGCTGTGTACCGTGCATCTGGCGGATCTTACCGAGTGCCAGCAGACAGGCAGCCACATCGTCAACCTTCGCGTTGCAGACAAGCTTGCCACCCAGTGCAAACTCAACATCATCCACTGTCTTGCCGTTGATGGACTTCAGCGCGTCGTAAGCAGCCGAGAAGAATGCACCATAGTCACGCAGGCTCTTCAGCTCATCGCTGTTGATATACTCCGTCGAGTAGGGCGAGTTCATGCCCTGAATGGCGATGGAAGCCTTCTCCGCACCGTCCATATCTAAGCTGACACCGATGTTGAATGAACGGTCTATATCGTGGACGACAAGAGCTTTCACAGTCTCGCTACGACCGGCAAAATCTGCATTCAGGATGCCGGCACCTCCCCACAAGCCGCTCTTGAACGTGATATATTTCGAGGGTGCATTGCTGTCGAGGGTGATGCTGCCATCCATCTCCAGACCATTGGCAGTCGATACGGTGATGTCGAGCTCACTTGGCAGCTGGATGCCGATAGGCGTGACATCGAGCAGACGTGTCACGAAGAAGCGCACGCCATCGTGCTCTTTCTTGAACTTCAGCGTGATGCTTGTGGTCTTGCCCTCCTTGTTGGTGCTCTCGATGCAGAAGCCGTCGCTCTCACCGATTGTACATTTGCCGTCCTTGAAAGACAACTTCTTCGTACCGAGGACGTTGTTGGCATCTATCAACACGAAGAAAGGTATTGCCTTCAGTTCCTCATCGGTCAGTTTAAAGCGCTCTTTCAGGGCAGCGCTTACTGCCTTTAAGTCAGCCTCACTCAGTTCATCCATCTTCACCTGCGTGGTGTTCGCCAGGATTTCTGGAATCAATTCCAACACCTGATTCTTCAGTGCCTCCTCATCGAGACCCAAGAGGAACTCGCCAACGTCCCCCATACCCTGTTTGAGGGCTTCGAAGCGTATTAGCTCAGCACTCTCCTGCAATGTCATAGACAATGCCTTTTCAAAGGTCTGTCGCTCTGGACTTACCACAGGCTCATCTGGCTTCACGGGGTTGTCAGTGTTCTCATTACACGACGTCAGCACACTTGCGCCACAGAATAGTGTCGCTGCAATTACCCAATTAAAAATCTTCCTCATAATTGTTAAAATTAAATGATTAGTAATAAAAAGTTATCTCCTGTATCAAGGCCGGCTTATCACGACCTTGCTACCTTTATATATATATATTCCCTTTGTAGCAGGCTTGCCCTGAAGGCGTCGCCCGTCCAGACTGTACCAGCTGTCGTCACCCATGTTCCTCATTCTGACAACTTCAGTTATGCCCGTTGTCTTGCCGTCCTCGTCGAGCCACAGGAATTTCTCTCCGTACAAACAAAGGGTACAAAGATTGAGATAGAACTGTGTGCCCGTGTCAATGTGGTCTGCGGGACTTACGCTGTTGTCAATCCTGTACCTGTCTCCTTCGCCACCTAAGTGGCTGTCGCGAAAGGAGAGATAGTTGCCGTAGGGCACCACCATGTCGCCCGTCGAATGGACGAACTGTATGCGGTGCTTCGGCTCCCAGCCCGTCGCCACACTGTTGTCGGCCAGTGCACGGTGCAGGTCCTTGAGGGGATTCCCCTTCTCGGTGGGAACGGCGTCGAAGTTCGACGCATCAGCCAGATAGTTGTAGAAGTCGGTGGTAAAGAGCCTGTCGAGCTTTCCCCACACGAAGTTCTTCTTATGCGACTCAAACAGCTCTGCCATCTGCTCCTTCGTGTAGCTGCGGCCGTTGGCTTCGAATCCCTCCTGCAACTGATTGTACCACTTCTTGTGTATATCGTTGATGACCCACTCCTTGCTTTCGAGCCATCCCATGATGCCTGTGTCGAGAAACTGCTGCGAGAGATAGTCCTCCAGCTTGTGGCCCTTCATGTCGGGGTGCGTATCGAGCATACCCTTGATGATCATCGGCACCACCATCGGCATGGTGCTTATTCCCTTGCGGTGGTCGGTCTTCTGTCCGTAGCTCTCGCCGTCGTCTTCCATATAGTAGCGCATGGTGGCAACCAGGTCGTAGGGGCCGTCGCCCGCGATGGTGCCCCGATAGCGCCAGGTCTCGTCGAGTCCCTGCTGTTCGATATAGCGCTGCACGGCCAGTGCCACAGCGCCACCCTGTGAGAAGCCGTGCCCGAACGAGCGCCAGTCGCTTTTCATGTCGAGCGCCCGATTGTCGTTGACGTGCTTCCGGTAGAGCTTCAGGCCGTAGTCCACAGCGTCAGCCACCTGTCGTGCTGTCAGTTCCTGCGACATATAGGGATGTACGTTCTCCCTTGTCACACCGTAACCCTCGAAGTCCGGTGCTACCAGCACGCAGTGCGAGATGAAGTTCTGCTTCTCGTCGCCGAACAGGCCGTACTCATCTCTTACGAGCGTGGTAAAAAGCACACGCTCCTTTATGTTCGTGTCAGCCGATGGGCACTCCTTGTCAGCCGTGATGGTAAAGTGGCTGTAGATATGCACCGATTCGATGCTGTCCGTCTCCTTGGGCTCCGTAGGCATCCATGCGACGAGCGAAGACGAGAGCACCACCTCCTCGCCTGCCACATTCACCGACGGATAGTTGAACTTATAGAAGATGGCATCGTTCAACCTGATCGGTGCCTCCAGACAGTCTGAAACGACAGCGCTGCGGATGGCGGTCTTATTGCCATTGGCACCTAAGTTGATGGTGAGCGTCAGGTCGTCGGTCTGGTTCTCGCGACCGGCCTTTCCGTATGGCGAGCGGTCCTTAAGCATACTCAGGAACATTGCCGCGCTGCCGGGCATCACCGAGTTCAGCAGGTCGTCGGTAAGGGTCGTGAGCAGCTTCTTGGTATCTGTCTTGTACTCGTCACCCAGTGCATGCAGCACGAAGGCGTCGCCCACCATACCCGCCACTTGGTCGATCAGGTCTCCAAACAGTTCCAAGCCGTTATCCCCGAATTTCCCTTTTATCTTGGCGATAGCCTTGTTCTTGACAACCTGCTTCATGCCGTCATAGAGGCGGGTCTTCACGCTGTCGACTGAGAACTTGTCGTTGCCCGCTGTCGCCGTTACGTGGCCGGTGGCCACCTCCAGCAGGCCGCGGTCGTTGCTGAGCGTCAGCACGCGGTAGTCGCAGGGGTATGAGACGAGCGCACCGGTGGCGATGTCGAAGATCTCACGCTTCAGGTCGTCACTGTAGTCCTTGGCGATGTCCGAGGTGTGGAAGTGTCCCGTCAGTATGACCTTCACGCCGGCGTCGATCAGCCGCTGGCGGATGTTGTCATAGTCGTTGATGACAGAGGTGCCAACAAACAGGTCCACGTTGGTGATATGCGGTATCAGCGCATGGTGCATCATCGCGATCACCTTGTTACCGGCGATGGTGGCAGCGGCGGCCTTCGTGCACACCCAGTCGAGGGCTGTGTCCGAGAGTCTGCCGTCCTTGCCTGAGTTGATGCCGATGACCGTCAGCCCCTCTGCCGGTTCACAGCAGTAGCTCTTTGTCGTAGGCTCTATCTGCGAGCCGTCGCCATAGCCGTAGTTGGCATAGAGTGTGGCGAACGTTTCGAGTGTCGGCGAGGCCACAGGTGTTGTCTTGTCACCGTTGTACGCCACCGCGCGGCTGCCCATATCGATGTCGTGGTT